>ERZ795044.159-NODE-159-length-57690-cov-5.681981_pt1 | contig 57690 bp, 51 predicted proteins | sample MGYA00375128_ERZ795044 | MGnify/ENA primary metagenome ERZ795044 (study PRJEB30173, sample SAMN05720213) | anaerobic digester metagenome | isolation source: active sludge of municipal wastewater-treating anaerobic digesters | place: USA | collected 2014-12-22 ...
AGACCGTGAGCCTGATTCCGGTAGAAGACGTGGACTTCCTGCGCGCCGAGGAAAAATACACGCTCGTCGCCTGGCGCAACGACGCCGGCGAGCTGCGCGAAGCGGTGATCCGCACTGCGCTGAAGGATCTGGTTGGCCAACTCGACCCTGCGCAGTTCGCGCAGGTACATCGATCCGTGGTCGTGAACCTGCGCCGGGTCGCTCACGTCGTGCGCGGCGCCAACGAGACGGCGGACATCCACCTGAAAGGCCGGCCCGAAGTGCTGCCGGTCAGTCGCAGCTACCTGCACCTGTTCCGGCAGATGTAGGGATCGCGTTCAGTACAGCTCGAACTCGCGCCGCTGTTCGCGCCAGGCCGCTTCATCAGGCTTCGTGACTGCATCGAGATCGGCCGGTGTCGCGGCCGCATCGTCCACCCACTGCCGCAGCAGCTCGCTGCCGTTGATCAGATCGATCGCGAGTCTCCCGCGCTCGTACTCATACGGGAAATCCCGCCAGAGCGGATAGTCCGGCGCAAGCTGCCGCAGCGCCTTGAACGCGAGCGCCTGCACCCGCCAGGGCTGGAAGGCTTCGTGGTGGTAATACGGATCGTCCACGTGGATCTGCATGCCTGAGCACAGTTTGCCGACGTGCTTGTGGAACGTCGGCTCGAACCAGCATGGGCGCAGCCGGCAGCCCTGCAACCACTGCGGTGCGAGGTGATGCATCGTCGCGATCCACTGCCGCGCGTCCACGTCCGGCGCGCCGAACAGTTCGAGCGGTCGCGTCGTGCCGCGGCCTTCCGACAGTGTCGTGCCCTCGAGCATCACGCTGCCCGCATAGCAGCGCGCCATCGAAAGATTCGGTGCATTCGGACTCGGATTCACCCAACTGCGCTGCCCGAGCGGCCAGCCATACCCCGGCGCCGCATCCGGCTGCCAGCCCTGCATCGTGATCACGCGATAGTCCACGTCCAGGCCGAGCGTGCGGATGAACCAGTGTCCGAGCTCGCCCATCGTCAGGCCGTGGCGCATCGGCATCGGACCCGCGCCGACGAAGCTCTCCCAGCCGGCACGCAGCGTCATGCCTTCGACCGGCCGGCCCGCGGGATTCGGCCGATCGAGGACCCACACCGATTTGCCGTGCTTCGCCGCCGCCTCGAGCACGTAACGCAGCGTCGTGATGAAGGTGTAGATGCGGCAGCCGAGATCCTGCAGATCCACCAGCAGCACGTCGAAGGTCTGCATCATCGCATCGGTCGGTCGGCGCACTTCGCCGTACAGGCTGAACACCGGGATGCCATGCACCGGATCATGGAAATCCGGCGACTCGACCATGTTGTCCTGCTTGTCGCCACGCAGGCCGTGCTGCGGACCGAAGGCGCTGGTGACGTTGAGGTCGCCGGCACCGATCAAGGCATCGAGCGAATGGCCAAGATCACGCGTCACCGAAGCGGGATGCGCGAGCACCGCGACACGTCGACCCGCGAGCGGCCGGCGCAATGCGTCTTCGTCGATCAGTCGGTCGATGCCAAACAGCATTCAGAACTCCAGCGCGTAGGCGAAACCGTCGCGATGATGAAAATCGGGCTTGTCGCCCCGATGGGCCAGCGCCCAGTACGACATCGCGCCCGCATGATCCTGCACGACGGCCGAGATCGCCAGTCGTCGCGTCACCGGGACCACCGTCGCGATCGCGGCCGGCACCGCAAGACTCACATGCAGATCCAGATGCTGCGCACCGGACTCGCATTCGATCCGCGGCGGGTGCTCGAGCGGCAGCGGCTGCATGCCCTCGCGATCGCCCGTGAAGTGGTAGGCGGCCCAGGCCGTCGACGGTGAGAAATTGAACTCGGCATAGCCTGCCCCGTCGGCGTCCGTCACGAACAGCTCGAAGCATGTGCTCTGCCACAGGTCGTCGGTACGGATCGGCTGCGCAACTGGGGGCACCGCGAGTTGCGCCACGTCCCCCTTGAGCCGATAGACCAGGTCCAGACGAACGCCATCGCGTACTCGAACCTGGGCTGTGACATCGCGCACATGGGCGGCGGGGAAAGCGGGATGCGGGCGTAGTTTCATCTGCGCAGTGTATGACGCGCGCACCCTGCCCGCCGCGGCGCTATGGCAGAATTCGCGAACATTTTCACATCGGAACCGCCCATGACCGCCGAACCCCAGCGCAGCATCGTCACGCTGCAGAGCCACATCCTGCAGCAGCAGATGAACAACCCGGAAGCCACCGGCACGCTGTCCTGGATCCTCTCCGCGCTGTCGATCTCCTCGAAGATCATCGCGGCGAAGGTGCGCTGCGCGCGGCTCGAGAACGTGCTGGGTACTGCCGGCGCCGAGAATGTGCAGGGCGAAACGCAGCAGAAGCTGGATGTCATCGCCAACGAGACACTGCTGCGCGTCCTCGGTGGCCGCGAGGGCGTGGCCATCGTCGCGTCCGAAGAGAACGAGGAGCCGGTCATCCTGCGCGACGACGCAGCCGGCGAACGCCGCTACTGCGTGCTGTTCGATCCGCTCGATGGCTCATCCAATCTCGATGTCTGCGGCGGCGTCGGTACGATCTTCAGCATCCTGCGGCACGATCGCCGCGCGCGCAGCGCCGAGGCCTCCCTGCTTCAGCCGGGTGCCCAGCAGGTGGCCGCGGGCTATGTCCTGTACGGATCATCGACGGTCTTCGTCCTGACCGTCGGCAATGGCGTGGACATGTTCGTGCTGGATCCGGCCGTTGGCGCGTTCATGCTGGTCGAGCGTGGCCTGAAGACGCCCGCCGTCAGCAAAAGCTACTCCTGTAACGAAGGCAATCGTCGCAGCTTCCCGGACGGCTTCAATCGATATCTGGATTGGGCGCAGGACAGCGGCTATTCCAGTCGGTATGTCGGCTCGATGGTCGCCGACGTGCACCGCATCCTGCTGAAGGGCGGCGTGTTCCTGTATCCGCCGACGAAGAAGGCACCCAACGGCAAGCTGCGCTTGATGTACGAAGCGAATCCGATGGCGATGCTGATCGAACAGGCCGGCGGCAAGGCGCTCGCCGCACCCGGCCAGCGCATCCTCGATGTGGCGCCGCAGGACATCCACCAGCGCGTGCCGGTGATCCTCGGCAGCGCAGACGAAGTCGATCAGGTCGTGGCTCGGCTGTAGGCCGGAACTAGATCTGCGCCTCGAGAAACGGAACGTAGCGCAGCAGGCGGAATCCCAGGCGCCGCCACCATCCCGTGTCGGGCTCGGTCCTGTCGACAACGGATTGACCATTCCGCGTGGAGTGCCACTCGAGGTGGCTGCGGCTGCCCGGTGCAAGCTTCACCTGATAGCTCGACTCGGGCTGGGTGGTGTAGTCGAACATCGCGGCCGCCTCCGTCGAGAGCACCGTACTGTCGATGACGACACCGATCTCCGTGTTCTTCACGATCGAGCGCGGATCGAAATTCAGCGACCCGACGAACAGCCAGCGCCCATCGATGCCCATCGCCTTCGCGTGCAGGCTCGCGTTCGCCGAACCGAAACGCCGCTCCGACCGCCGGTCGGTGTCTTCCGAATTCGTGCGCTTGAACTCGAACAGTTCGACTCCGGCGCGCAGCAACGCGGGACGGTACTTCGCATAGCCCACGTGCACTACCGGCACGTCATTCGCCGCGAAGGAATTGGTCAACACCCGAACGGCGACGCCGCGTTTTTCGTACGAGGCAAGCAGCCGCACGCCTTCACGCCCCGGCACGAAGTACGGTGAACTGATGGCCAGCGCGCGCTCCGGTTCGCCCATCGCTTCGCGCATCTGCGTGATCATGTCGGGCCTGCCGGTATTGCCGTCGCGGCGCAGCTTGTCCGGATCGTCCGCCACGATGCTGCCAGTGGCAGGCTCGATGATCAGTTGTCGCCGCGCGATCTCGCGGGCCAGCGGCGACGAATCGATCGAACGGACGTAGCGACCCTCGCGCATTTTCACCGCGTGATCGTCCACGAAGCGACGTATCTCATCGATCGTCGGGCGACCGCCCCGCAACTGGATCGCGTCAGCCGGCACCGAGAACTCGCTGTTCCAGTAGGCATCGAAGGACTGGCTGGCCGCGCGCGCCACGGGCCCGACGGCGAGCACATCCAGATCGCGAAAGTCCAGATCCTGGTCGCGGACGAAGTATTCATCGCCGATGTTGCGCCCGCCGAGCACCACCGCCGCACCGTCGGCCGCAAACAGCTTGTTGTGCATTCGCTGGTTCAGGCGCCCGGCGCTCGCGAGAAAGTCGATCACTCGACCCATGGGTCCGGAGCGCCGCCGCCAGGGATTGAACAGGCGGATCTCGATGCTCGGGTGACTGTCGAGCGCGAGCAGGGTCTGGTCGGCCTCCGCGGCATAGATGTCATCGAGGAGGATGCGCACCCGAACGCCGCGGTCTGCCGCCCGGATCACCTCGTGCGCGAGCAGCGTGCCCGTGTCATCCGAGTGGATGATGTAGTACTGGATGTCCAGCGTATGTTCAGCGCTCCGCGCCAGCATCGCGCGCAGCGCGAACGCCTCGAGCCCATCGGCGACGAGCCTGAAACCCGAACTGCCGGGGCGGGCCGCGATCTGCTCTTCCCACAGCCCCGACAACGACTCCGCCGGCGGGCCTGCATACGCGCTGGACGGCGTGCGCGCGACATTCAGCTCGAGGCTGACACAACCGCTCGCCGACACTGCAACGCTGGTGGCAAGCAGCACCGAGGCCAGGAACTTCGCGGCGGATCTCACGATCGGGGACTCCGAAATGGCCGTTGCGTGCGGGGATGCGCCAGGAAGCCTGTTCCGCTACATTCTATTCCCTCGGATTCACGCTGTAACGAGAGGGCTCGCGTGATGCAGAATTTACATCGGATTTTCCAGGTGGCCGCCGCGTTACTGCTGCTCCTCGCGCAGCCCGTCGCCCATGCGGACGACAAGCGCGAGAAGAATCGCGACAACCGCTGGACCGAGAGCACGCTACGCTGCGAATCACGCAACGCCCGCGAGCAGTTCTGCCCTGCAGACGTCCGTGGCTGGGTGCGCGTGCGCAATCAATTGAGCAGCGCGCCGTGCGTGATCGGCCGCAACTGGCGCCACGACAGCCGGGGAATCTACGTGTCGGGCGGTTGCCGCGCCGACTTCATCTACCAGACACGCAGCAGTGATTCGAACGGCGGGGGCTGGGGCAACAGCGGCGGCTGGGGTGCCGGTGGCGGTGCGGGCTGGGGCAACGGCGGGCGGGAAACCGTCACGTGCCAGTCGAACGGGGGCCGCGAGCAGTTCTGCGCCGCGCGCAATGACGGTCGCGTTCGGCTCGTGCGCACGTTGAGTTCGGCGCCCTGCATCGAAGGTGAAACCTGGCGCGGCGATCGCACGGGCATCTGGGTCCGCTCCGGCTGCCGTGGCGAGTTCGAGATCGCGAAGGCCGGCAGCGGCGGCAATGGTTGGGAGTCCTTCGAAGTTCTGTGCGAGTCGCACAGCTATGAATACGGACAGTGCTACACGGACGCGCGCGGCCGGGTCGAGCTCAGCCGCCAGATCAGCCGCACCGATTGCGTGCGTGACTGGACCTGGGGCGTGATGCGCGGCGCGATCTGGGTGAGCGAGGGATGTCGCGCCTATTTCAGCGTCGAGGGCTTCCGCGACAATCGTCCGTCGATCCGCGGCAAGGGCTCAGCGCCTCCGGGCATCCTTCGCAAGCAACCGAAGTGAAGCGATGTTCGAGCGCGCCCGGAACGGCGCGTTCGAGCGCCGCACGGAACGCGGGTGGCAGGTCCGTGGCCTTCGCGAACTTTCGACCATTGATCGACCACAGCATCCGGCCAGGACGTTCGCCCATCGCCAGTTCCGCCATCCACTGCGTCACGCTGGTCCACTGATAGGCCGCATCCAGACTGGTCAGGCGCGGATTCGCAAGATCCCGCGCAGGCACGACAAAGGTATCGAGTGACGTTTCACGACGCAGTTCGCCGCTCGACTGGGAGCGGTACTGCGAATGCGCCTCGCGGCGCAGCGTGACATGTTCGCCGATGTCGATCCGGGTGAGCTGCATCGGCGCGTTCAGCGCGGAGCTCTCGAACGGAATGCTCGCCACGAGCGAGACGCGCTCGGGCGTGTAGCGTATCGAGGGTCCCGGACTGCAGCGCGTGCCGAGCGTGACTTCGAGCCGAGTGAACGGATTGATGAAGCGGGAAATGTACTCGCCCGTAGCCGCATCGCGATACAGCCGACAGGCGTAGCTCTGCTCGACATAGTGCGCCGGGCCGAATCGAGTGATCTGCCGCAAAGTGACGCTTTCGATCTGGAATAGCGGACGGCTGACGTCATCCAGTGGAATGCCCCAGGCAGTCCCTGTGACCCACTCGTAGGTCACGGCCCCCGCGGCATCGCCCTTCAGACGAACCCAGGTTTCGACGTCGGCGGCGGCGTCGGCGATCGCTCGAAATGGGGCCAACGAAAGCAGAGCCAACGTGCAGAGGCCGGCCCGGGCGAAAACGGATGCCATATCACTCCCCGCGAGACTGCAGCGGAGTGTGCCAGCGCGCAGTGCGCCCGGCGAGACCGGGCGACGGCTCCGCTCGATGCGGGGCCGTCGCCCTCAGGCTCAGGCTACCGCAGCCAGCGACGCCATCTTCGGCATGAGCACCGTATCGATGACGTGAATCACGCCATTGCTCGCGGCAATGTCTGCCTTCACGACCTTCGCGTCGTTGATGGTCACGTCGTGGCCGTGTACCGCCGCTGTCAGCATCGAGCCCTCGAGGGACTTGATGTCGCCTGATTTGACGTCCTTGGCCATCACCGCGCCGGAGACGACGTGATAGGTCAGGATCGCCTTGAGTTTCTTCACATCCTTCAGAAGCGAGTCCACGGTACCGGCCGGGAGCTTCTTGAATGCTTCGTCCGTCGGCGCGAACACCGTGAAAGGACCTGCCGTGCCGAGCGTGTCGGTCAACGCGGCTGCCTTCAGCGCCGCAAGCAGGGTCGTGAAGTTGCCGGCTTCCACTGCCGTTTCGATCAGAGTCTTCATGCTTCGTATCCTTGAAGTGACTATCGGATTTCCAATGCGCGGCGAGTATGGGCGCGATGCGCAACGAGAACCGGATCCGAAAAAAGAAAAGTATTTGCGGCACTTTCAGTGCTTCGGCGAGTCCTTCTTGCCGCGATCATCCTTGCGATCATCCTTGCGCTCGTCATTGCGCTGCGATGGCTGCTGAGGCTGTGTCCTGCGATCCTGCTGAGCCGCCTGCGACTGTCCCTGCGACTGCTGGCGCTGCGCCGGCTGATAGCGCTCACGCACGACCGCCTCACGAGGCTGATACCGGTAGTTCTGCTCGCGCAGCGCGCGCTGCTGCTCGGCGCGCGGATATCGATCGCCGGAGTAGTTGCGCTGATACTGCGGCAGCGGTGCGGGAGGAGGACTCTTGCGCCGGTCCCACTGATCCCAACCACTGCGCTGCTGCTGCCACTCGCGACCCCAGTGCTCTCCCCAGCGGGGTGCCTGCTCCGCACGCCATCCGCGGAAGAACACCGGCGGCCTGCGGTAATAACGCACGGGCACGCGCAACACATACACCGGCACGGCATACGGAGCGACGCGATCCCACGGACCGTCATACCAATCACTGGCGTACCAGTCATCGTCGGCGTAGACCCAGTACATGCCATCGTAGAAAAACGCATTCTGGTTCAGGCGCGGCGCGTAGTAGACGGGATAGCCCGGCACCTGGACGAAGTCGGGATAGCCGCCGAGATTGATCCGGATATTGACGTCGGCCGCAGCCGGCAGCGCCGCGCACAACAACGCGCAGGCGATGAGAATTCGTGCACGCATGGGCGCTACTCCTGATTCCGTAACGAAAGACGGCAATGAGGGTAGCGAATCGGCGGCGGCTGCTCTGTGCAGCAGCATACCGAGACAGGGATCAGCGGAGCAGCGCCTCAGGCGACCGAGGCAAGCTCCACCGACTTCGACTGCACCATCGCATCCACCGAGTGCAACACACCGTTCGTGACAGCGATGTCGCGGATCAGGATCGCCGCGCCGTTGACGATGATGCGATCGCCATCACGCACTGCGACCAGCATCGTGCCGGCCACGGACTTCACGGCACCTGCGAGAAGCTGCTCCGTATCGAAACGACCGCAGACGATATGCTGGGTCAGCGTGACCTTGAGGCGGCGCACGTCCTTGATCATCGCGGCAACCGCGCGTGGCGAGAGCTTCTTGAAAGCGTCGTCGGTGGGCGCGAAAACGGTGTACGGCCCAGGCAGGCGCAGCGTGTCCGACAGCGTGCCCGCCTTCAGCATCGCGAGGAAGGTCGTGTAGTGGCCCGCAGCGATCGCGGTTTCGACGATGGTTTTCATGGTGCGCCTTGCTTGCTGGCCGAGAGGTAGCCGGTCACCCAGTATGCGCGCAATGGGGCCAGACAGGCAGGGTCATGAAGCAGAATCTGCTCGGCAGGCGCGAAACTGCCCAGCCGGAGCCTCGGTTGGGCAGTGGGGCCCGCCGCTGCCGCGAACGGCGGGCCTGACGCGGGTTCAATCGTCAGGCGAGGTCGAACCGGTCGAGATTCATCACCTTGGTCCAGGCCGCGACGAAGTCCCTGACGAACTTCGTCTTGCTGTCGCTGCTGGCGTAAACCTCCGCCACGGCGCGCAGTTCGGAGTTCGAGCCGAACACGAGATCCGCACGCGTGCCGGTCCACTTCACTTTGCCCGAAGCACGATCGACACCTTCGTACACGCCGGCGGTCGGACCCGCGCGCCACTCGGTTCGCGGATCGAGCAGATTGACGAAGAAGTCGTTCGTCAGCGTGCCGGGCGTACCCGTCAGGATGCCGAGCGTCGAACCGCCCACGCTGACGTTCAGGGCACGCAGGCCACCGACCAGCACCGTCATCTGCGGTGCCGTCAGCGTCAGCAGATGCGCGCGATCGAGCATCAGCTCTTCCGCCGGAGTCTGGACGCCGGGTGTCGCGAAGTTGCGGAAGCCATCGGCCTTCGGTTCGATGACCGCGAACGACTCGACATCCGTCTGGGCCTGAGACGCATCCGTGCGGCCCGGCGTGAACGGCACGGTGATCGCCTGCCCCGCCAGCTTTGCCGCATGCTCGACGGCCGCACTGCCCGCGAGCACGATCAGATCCGCGAGCGAGATCTTCTTTCCGCCCGCTTGCGCCGCGTTGAACTCGCGCTGGATCACTTCGAGCTTCGCCAACACCGTTGCGAGTTCCCCCGGCTGGTTCACGGCCCAGTCCTTCTGCGGCGCGAGCCGGATGCGAGCGCCATTCGCACCACCGCGCTTGTCCGAGCCACGGAAGGTCGAGGCCGAGGCCCAGGCGGTGGTCGCGAGCTGCTGCACCGTGAGGCCCGACGCCAGCACTTTGGCCTTCAAGGCCGCGATGTCCTGCTCATTCACCAGCGGGTGATCGACTGCCGGCACCGGATCCTGCCAGATCAACTCTTCCCTCGGCACTTCGGGCCCGAGGTAGCGCACGCGTGGACCCATGTCGCGATGCGTGAGCTTGAACCAGGCGCGCGCGAACGCGTCCGCGAACGCTTCCGGATTCTGGTGGAAGCGGCGCGAGATCTTCTCGTAGGCCGGATCGAAGCGCAGCGACATGTCTGCCGTCGTCATCATCGGCGGGCTCTTCTTCGAGGGATCATGCGCATCGGGAATCATGTGTTCCGGCTTCACGTCCTTCGCTACCCACTGGTGCGCGCCGGCCGGGCTCTTCGTCAGCTCCCATTCGTAGCCGAACAGCATGTCGAAATAGCCCATGTCCCACGTCGTGGGTTTCGGCTTCCACGCGCCTTCGATGCCGCTCGTCGTGGTGTGCACGCCCTTGCCGCTGCCGAGCGCGTTCTTCCAGCCGAGACCCATCTGCTCGATCGCAGCGGCTTCAGGCTCCACGCCGACGAGCTTGGGATCACCCGCGCCATGCGCCTTGCCGAAGGTGTGACCCCCCGCAACCAGCGCCACGGTTTCTTCATCGTCCATCGCCATGCGAGCGAAGGTCTCGCGCACGTCCCGCCCGGAGGCCAACGGATCCGGCTTGCCATTCGGCCCTTCCGGATTCACGTAGATGAGACCCATCTGCACCGCGCCGAGCGGATTGTCGAGCAGGCGATCGCCCGTGTAGCGCTCGTCGCCGAGCCAGGTCTTCTCGATGCCCCAGTTGATCTCCTCTTCGGGTTCCCAGATATCGGCGCGGCCGCCGGCGAAGCCGAAAGTCTTGAATCCCATGGATTCGAGTGCGACGTTGCCCGTGAGGATCATTAGATCGGCCCAGGAAATCCGATTGCCGTACTTCTGCTTGATCGGCCAGAGCAGACGCCGCGCCTTGTCGAGATTGCCGTTGTCGGGCCAGCTGTTGATCGGCGCGAATCGCTGATTGCCCGTGCCAGCGCCGCCGCGCCCGTCCGAGATGCGATAAGTGCCGGCGCTGTGCCAGGCCATGCGAATGAACAGGCCGCCGTAGTGACCCCAGTCGGCCGGCCACCAGTCCTGCGAGTCGGTCATCAACGCGCGCAGGTCCTGCTTCAGCGCAGCGAGATCGAGCTTCTTGAATTCTTCGGCGTAGTTGAAATCCTGGCCGAGCGGGTTCGACTTCGCCGAATGCTGGTGCAGGATCTTGAGATTGAGGCGCTTCGGCCACCAGTCACCGTTGGACTGGATGGTCTCATTCGTACGGCCACCGGCCATGAATGGGCATTTCGCTTCGCTGGACATCGGCGTCTCCTTCGCACTGATCGATGGGTTCACCTTAGCCCCCACGTCAGCTCGATTCCAATACGTAGTTTGAATCGACTCTATAGATGTCCTCTGCCAAGAAGGAACTTCTCGCGAGCGGCGTCGATCGGGACAGAACGCAGAGTCATGCCACTGCAACGATTCTCAGGCAAGCTCGATGGATGAATCGGCGTCACGCCCGCATGACCCTCGTTGCGGTTGCAGCCGGCTGCGCGGCAGCATGGTGGATCGTTCGCCCGCCTGCGCCAGTCGCACTTCCCACGACCCCCATCGCGCCAGCGCCTGACGCGACGTTCACCCGACCAGAACCACAGCAACCCGTCTCAGCGTCGGTCGATGAGCAGGTCGAAGATGCCGAGCTTGAAACCATGGCGGGAATGTTCGCCGCCGAGCCCGCCTTGATCGATGCACTGGAGGACGCCACGGGAGCGTCGGACCCCGCGGTGCGCGAAGACGCCGAGAACTTCCTGAATGCCCTCGAACTGCCGGCCCCGAATCCGGAAGTGGCCGCCGAGTAGAACAGCTCGCGACAGCATGAAGCTGTCACAAATCCGCCGCGTTCGTGTCATATGCGCCCGGCATCTTGTGTCCTCCGCCAACGCCGTGGAGGCAGACATGTCCATCATCGACGACAACATCGAAAGCAACATTTCCGGGAACGAGAGTTTCGAGCAAGTGATCGAGGCGCGCCTGTCGCGGCGCGGCGTACTCGGTGGCGGCGTGGCCGCAGCGGTGGCCGCTTCACTCGGCGGCGTCGGATCGCTGCTGAACGCCGTGCCAGCGCAAGCTCGCGGCGATGGCAATGCACAGCCACTGCTCGGCTTCCAGGGAATTCCAGTGTCAACCGCTGACGCAGTGGTGGTGCCGGCCGGCTACACGGCCAAGGTACTGATCTCCTGGGGCGATCCGATCTCGAAGGGGCCCGCGTTCAAGCAGGACGCCAGCAACACGGCCGACGACCAGGAACAGCAGTGGGGCATGCACAATGATGGCCTGGTGTTCTTCCCGCTTCCGGGCAAGGGCCGAGGCTTGCTGGTGCAGAACCACGAGTACACGGACGACGTGCTGCTTTTCCCCGACGGCACCGCAAACTGGAATGCCGAAAAGACTCGCAAGTCCCTCGCAGCGCACGGCGTTGGAATCGTCGAGGTCGAGCAGCGTCGTCGCGGCGGCGACTGGAAAGTCGTACGTCCGTCGAAGTACGCGCGCCGCATCACCGGCAACACGAAGATCCGCATCGGCGGCCCGGCCAAGGGTGACCCGCGCCTCGTCACGAGCGCTGACCCGACCGGCCGCTGGGTGCTCGGCACGCTCAACAACTGCGCGATGGGCTATACGCCCTGGGGCACGTACCTCGCCTGTGAAGAGAACTTCAACGGCTATTTCCGCAAGACCGGCGCGCAGACTGAACTGGAGCGCCGCTATGGCATCACTGCAGGTGGCTTTGGCTACCTCTGGCACACGACCGACTCCCGCTTCGATGCGAACGCCGAGCCGAACGAAGCGAATCGTTTCGGCTGGGTCACCGAGATCAATCCGTATGCGCCGAAGTCCACGCCGGTCAAGCGTACGGCGCTGGGCCGCTTCAAGCATGAAGGCGCGTGGGTGCAGGAGGCCAAGGACGGTCGCGTGGTCGTATACAGCGGCGACGACGAACAGGGCGAGTACATCTATCGATATGTGTCGAACCTGCCGTGGCGCAAGGCCTTCAAGCGCGGCATTCATCCGCTGAACGATGGCGTGCTGTACGTCGCGAAGTTCAATGCCGATGGCTACGGCGACTGGCTGCCACTGACCCCGGACAACCCGGCCCTCGCCGGCTGGACGATCGCGGATATCCTGATCAACACGCGCGGGGCCGCGGATGTCGCCGGCGCGACGCGGATGGATCGCCCCGAGTGGATCGACACCTTCCCGAAGGATCTGACGGCCATCTGCACGCTGACGAACAACAGCCGGCGTGGCACGACGTTCCCGGTGGATGCCATCAATCCGCGCGCTCCGAACAACTACGGCCACATCATCACCTGGTCCTATCAGAAGGACTGGACCGAGAACCGCATCAAGTGGGACATCTTCGCGCTGGCCGGCGATCCGGCGAATCCGGCGACGGGATCCAGCATCGTCGGCGACAAATATGGCTCACCAGATGGCATCTATGTTGATCCGGCCGGCCTCATCTGGATCCAGACGGATGTCTCCGGCAGCACGATCAACACAGGCCCCTACGCTGGCTTTGGCAACAACCAGATGCTTGCGGCGGATCCGGTGACGCGGGAGACGCGGCGGTTCCTCGTCGGTCCATCGGTGTGCGAAGTCACTGGCGTATGGGTCACTGCAGATCGACGCACGATGTTCGTCGGCATCCAGCATCCAGGCGAAGCGCCGAGCGGCGTCAACGATCCGACCAACCCGAAGCGCTACAGCGCCTGGCCGGATGGCGCCGCGGGCGGGCGGCCGCGCTCCTCGACGATCGTCATCACGAAAGACGATGGCGGGCCGATCGGCAGCTGATACCAATCAGTCATGAGCCCATTCCGACTGGGTCCATCCGGGCGAGTGTTCAGGGCCGACAATGGCGGACTGTCACTCGCCCGATTCATTGCCCAGGAGTTCCCATGGCCAAGTCCTTTACCGATGAACTGCTCGCCAACAACCAACGGTACGCAGCTGGCGAGACCGTGCACCGGGCCGCACATCCTGGCAAGCAGCCGATCCAGCCATCCCGTCGGGTCGCTGTGGTCGGCTGCATGGATGCGCGGCTCGATGTGGAGGACCTGCTCGGACTGCAGACGGGTGAAGCGCACATCATCCGCAATGCCGGTGGTGTGGTCACCGAGGATGCGATCCGCTGCCTGATCATCTCGCATCATCTGCTGAACACGAACGAGATCATCCTCGTGCATCACACGCGCTGCGGCATGCTGGCGTTCACCGATGATCTGCTGAAGGCCGGGCTCGAAGGCGATCCGGCGTCCGTGAAGCTGCTCGGCCAGGCGACTGGCCGCGAGTTCACCTGCACGGGTGTCAGCTCATCGAGCCCGTCTGCGTTCCACGCATTCCGCGGCCCGATCGAAGCGCTCGATGCTCCGCGCGATGCAAAGAACACGGAACGACTCGAATGGGACGTGCGGCGTGGCATCTCGACGATCCTGAATCACCCGTGGATCCCGACCTCCGGACCCGATGCCGTGACCGTGCGGGGATTCATCTATGACGTGGATACCGGCAAGCTCGACGAAGTGAAGTATCCGGGGCCGACCGGCTCGTTCGCCTGAGGCCCTAGGTCAGCCGTTCGATCAGCGCTGTGGCGCCCGTGAATCGGGTCCGCAGCGCTGTGCGATCCGCGAGCTCGAACGTCTGGAATTCGAACGCCGGCGCCACGCTACAGCCGACCAAAGCGAAATCGGCCTGCGGTTCAAGCTCTGCGCCGAACCAGCGCCCGGCCATCACGATATATTGCGGGCGCTCTCCGCGCGCCACGTCAGCGCCCAGAATCATGGTGTGCGGCGCTGCTGCCGGCGCACGCTCGTCGAGTTCGTGGATGAGCAGCGGTCCGCCCAGATACAGGTGCCAGCCTTCATCGGCATCGATGCGATGCAGCCGGGACACCTGGCCCCGCAGCAGGAGGAAATAGATCAGCGTCGAGGCGGCACGGCCGCTCGCATCGCATGTGGCTGCACGATAGGTCTCGCGAAAATAGCCACCTTCGGCATGGGGTTCGAGGCCGAGTTCGCGGATCAGATCCTGCGGTGTATTCGTCATGAGAATCGCAATGTCAGTGAGGCGCAGTCAGCTCCAGCGTCTGGCCTACATCTTGAACGATTGCATCGCGCAGGGCACGCCATCCGGCCGCCAGATCCTGAGTCGTCACACCGAGAGATTTGTAGACGGTGATGTCCGCATCGGAGTTGCGACCCGCACGATGGCCGGCGAGCACATCGCCGATCTCGGCTTCGATGTGGGATTCGGCAACGACGCCTTCGCGAATCGCCGCGAGCAGTTCTCCGGCAGCCGCGAGGGCGGCGTCGCGATAATCGACGAAGAACCGTGCACGGGCAACCGCCGTCGAATCCACTTCCGCGGTGCCGGCTATCGCCGAGCCGACCAGATTCACGTGTACGCCTGCGTTGAGCCATTCGCCCTGCACGATCGGCGTCTTGGCGGATGTCACGGTGCAGATCACATCCGCCGTCTGGCAGGCTGCCTGCAGATTCCGCGCAACCGAGAAGCGCGGTGACGGAAGTTCATGATCCGCGCGCGCGATGCGCCAGTCACGCAACCGTGTGGCGAGTGCTGCCGCACGTGCCGGATCGCGCGCCCAGATTTCCACGTCATCGAACGGCCGCGCATGCAGCAAGGCGCGACCGTGATACCACGCTTCCTCACCGGCCCCGACGATGAGCAGGCGGCGTGCGTCGGCGCGCGCCAGCGTGGCAGTCGCGAGCGCAGTCATCGACGCAGTGCGGATCGCCGTCAGCGTGCCGCCCTCGAGCATCGCGCGCAGCAGGCCGGTCGCGGCATCGAACAACAGCACCGCGCCCACATGCGAACCGTGCGGATCACCGGCAGCCCGCTCGAACTTGGAGACGATCTTCACGCCGAAGCACTCGTCGTCGCCGCCGATGTATCCAGGCATCAAGCCGAGCTTGCCGGCACGATTCGGCACCGGCATGAACTGGCGCAGCGGCAGCGCACACTGCCGCGCAGACGTCGCGATCATCGCGCGCCGCATTTCCTCGATGCAGACCGGAAAGCTCAGCACGCGCTCGAGATCCTGGCTGGTCAGCACACGCACGATCAGCTCCGCGGTGGCATGAAGCGCATTCTTCGCTGGATCTCGCCGACATCCTCCGGTCGTGCGAACGGTTCAGGCATCGGCGCACCCGGTTCCCGTGGCCGGCCGATGGCACGGAACCAGTCGTCGAGGCCCGGCGGCATGAATACCCAGAACAGCTTCATGTCGACCAGGCCGGTGTTGTCGATGCGATGCACCGCATCGCGACAAAAGAGAACGGTCGATCCCGGCGCAAGCGGCGTCGTCACGTCATCGATCGTCACCGTTCCGGTGCCCTCGTAGACGAACACGAGCTCGTGATTGCGCAGATGACCATGCTCGCGGATGTGGCAACCCGGCGGCAACAACTGCACGCCCGCGCAGAAATCCTCATAGGGTGTGTTCGCGGGCGTGAACTTCACCGTGACATAGCCGCGCGATGGCAGTGGCTGCCACAACGACTCGCCGTCGTCCGGCCCGCTGATCATGTCACCACCTCGCCCGATCGCAGAGTGGGCCGCGTCGCGGAAGAGCCGCGCTGTGCCAGCAGAAAGCCGAGGACGGCCTCGTTGTAGGCCTCCGTGACGGTCTGCGGACAGAAATGCCCTCCCTCGCGGAGCAGATGAAGCTTTGCCCCCGCGATACGCCCGGCCAGCTCTTCCGACAGACCGGGCGGCGTCAACTGATCATCACGCGCGCCGATCACGAAGGTCGGGACGCGTATTTCATCCAGACGGTGCCGGAGATCGTGCGACATGACAGCATTCAATCGGCCGAGCTCGACCTCGAGACCGGGAAACTCCGCGAGCCGGGTGCGGAAATATTCCTGGGTATCGCGGAATCGGGGGGCGAGGTACCAGGCGGGCGTTGCGAGAAGCGTGCCCACCATCAGGTAGTTCAGGGGGCCGGCGTTGATCAGCACGTCGCGGCGCGTGTGGAAAGTCTGCACGAACAGCGGGGTCGGACCCGCCCAGCTTGCGCTCAGCACCAGCGACGCAATCCGCTCGGGGGCGCGCAATGCGAGATGCTGGCCGATCGCACCTCCCGTGGAATGTCCGACGAGGTGCGCACGCTCGATCCCGAGTGCATCCATCGCGCGCAGGAGATCGTCGGCCATTTCGCCGGCGTTGGATATCAACGGTCCCGGCCCGGAACGGCCGACGCCGCGATGATCGTGAAGCACGACTCTGAAATGCCGAGCGAAAGCGTCGACCTGCGCGTGCCAGAAGCGGCCACTGCCGCCGAGCCCGGCCACGAGCAGGAGCGGCTCGCCATCGCCATGCTCCTCCACGTACAACTCCGTGTGCCCGAGGGCGACCCGGCGACCGGGAGCGGTGTGCGCGACGGCGTTCTGCGAATTGGCGTTCTGCATGGTCCCAATCTGCCCGAACTGCCTCGGCGGCGACCAATACTTTGCAGCCAGCCTGCCATGCGCGCGCCTTATGGCAGCGTGCCCGGAATCAATTGTCGGAAGATGCCTGACGCTGGTTGAATGTACCCATGGCACTCAATCGCAGCCCCCAGCTTCCCATTACCCAGGACGACATCGACACCTACGAGCGCGACGGTTGCGTCGTGCTGCGCGGTGTCTGCAACAGCGAGTGGATCGAGCGCCTGCTGCCGGTCGCGATGCGCATCGCGGCCGACAAGGAAGACTTCGGCCTGCTGCCGACCTACCCGGGCCGCTACATGGCGCGCACGGTGCCGGAGTTTCGCGAGCTCGCGTTCAACGGACCGATGGCAGAGGCCGCCTGCCGTGTGATGCGCTCGCGCGAAGCGCACTTCTTCTTCGACGAGATGTTCGCGAAGGCACCGCGGTCTGCCGAGAAGACCATCTGGCACACGGACCGCATGGGCTGGCCGGTCAGCGGCAAGATGGTACCCTCGCTGTGGATGCCTTTGACGAAGGTCACCCGCGCGAATTCCCTCGAGTGCATCGCGGGCTCACATGTGCAGGACGTGCGTTACTGGCTCTTCTCACCAAACGCTCGCAAGATGATCAAGCCGGAGGATCGGGTCCCGCACATCGACTGCGAGCCGTGGCGCCAGGATCCCGCCGTGCGCTTCATGACCTGGGACATGGAGCCCGGCGATCTGCTGATGGTGCATCCGTGGACGCTGCACTACTCCGGCGGAAACCCCGAGGATTTCTGGCGGATCGCGGTCTCGGTACGGATCTTCGGCGACGACATCGTATGGGACCCGCGACCCGACTGCGTGAACCTTGCAGGGATCAGCTTCGACGAGATGATCCAGGGCGAGCGACCGCGCGGCGCGCTGTGCCCGCTGGTGTGGTCAGAAGATGGCCGGCGCGACGGCGACGGCGATTACCCGCGCGGTTTCGCCACAGGCTGGAATCGCGCCCGCAAGAGCGACATCAACGAATACGCGCTGTTTGCCCAGAATCTGGCGGCCTCACAGCGCGCGAAACCGCAGGGCTGAAGCATTCACCCGCTGACGTCAGCAGGCTTCTTTCGCGGCGCTCCGGAATGCGTCGAGCACGTGCTCGACGGCGCGACGCGACTCCGCACCCCGGCGATAGATAAGGCCGGCCTGCCGCTCGATGGCGCCGGATGCCAGCGGCAGCACGCGCACGTCGCGCTGCACGGGCACGGAGTCGAGCAGGTGCACCGGCAGCTGACTCAGGAATCCGCCGCCGGCCACGAGCGCCAGCATCAGGTTCAGGGAGTTCGTGCGGTAGATGTCGCGCGGCGCGGGCAGCCCCGCGACGGAGAAATAGCTCTCGAACGCGTCCTGCGAATGCGGCTGATCGGCGATGACCCAGCGCTGCGTCACGAGATCCGCGACTTCGAGACTGCGCCGGGCGGCGAGCGCGTGGCCCCGCCCGGCGACCACCACCGAACGGACGGTCATCAGTGGCTCGAGCACGAGATCCGCTCCGGCTGTCGCCTGCGGAAAATGCGAGAAGATCAGATCGATGCGCCCGTCCTGCATGCGGCGCAGCAGGTCTTCCCAGAAACCGTCGTTGATGACCAGGGCGAGACGCGGATGCGCGTCGGCCAGATCGCGCGCAACCCGCGCCGTGACGTGCGTGGCGAACATCGCACCGACACCCACGTGCACCGTGCCCGCGGCGCCCTTTTCGAGTTCGCGCACCTCGCGTGTCAGGCGCTGGGCAGCATTCAGGACCACCTGCGCATGCCTGTACAGCGCGAGACCTGCCTCGGTCGGCGTGACGCCTCGAGGCTTGCGCTCGATGAGCTCCACACCGAGCAGATCCTCGAGCGTCTTGATGCTGCGCGTCAGCGCGGGCTGGCTGATGGCCACGCGTTCGGCGGCGCGCGACAGGTTCGCGCAATCCACAACCGCAACGAAATGGCGCAACTGACGAAGTTCCATGGGACCCTGCGATGCGACTGAGAACTGGATTGTGCCCCGGAATCGAGTACCGTGCCGAATGAAAACCTGGGACTACATCATCGTCGGGGCAGGCTCCGCTGGTTGCGTGCTGGCCAACCGGCTGTCTGCGCGGCCGGAGCTGCGCGTACTGCTGCTCGAATCCGGCCCCGTGGATCGATCACCCTACCTGCATGTGCCGGCGGCCTTGATCAAGGCCGTTGGAAATCCGCGCTACGACTGGTGCCTGCTCGCTGAACCGGACGCCTCGCGTTCGGGCAAGGTCGATCTGTGGCCGGCGGGGCGAGTGCTCGGTGGCTCAAGTTCCATCAATGGCATGCTGTTCGTGCGCGGCGCCCGCGAGGACTTCGACGACTGGGCTGCGCTCGGCAATGCGGGTTGGTCCTACGACAGCGTGCTGCCCTGCTTCCGCCGGCTGGAGTCCACGGAGTTTGGCGATACGCAGCTGCGCGGGCGCGACGGGCTCATGCACGTCTCGCCCCTGCGCACCACCCATCCGCTCGGCCCGGTTTTCCTCGAGGCCGCACGCGAACTTGGCATCGCGATCAACGCCGACTACAACGGCGCAACGCAGGAGGGGGCGGCGGAGCCCCAGGTGACGCAGCGACGCGGCTGGCGCTGGAGCAGCGCGCGCGCATTCCTCGGGCCCGTGCGCCATCGGACCAATCTGCGGATCGAGACGGGTGTCGACGTCGAATCGCTGAGCTTCGACGCCGCGCGGCGCTGCACCGGCGTGGTCACTAAAACGGGTTCACATGCCCTGGCGCCCGGCGGCGAAGTCATCGTCGCCGCGGGCTCTCTCGGCTCGCCGAAGCTGCTGCTGCGCTCCGGCATCGGACCCGGCGCCGATCTGGCGGCTGCCGGTATCGGCGTGCGCGTCGACGCTCCGGATGTCGGCGCGAATCTGCAGGAGCATCCGAACTCGCTCGTCTGCGCCAATGTGAATGTGCGGACGTACAACATGGACGCGACACCGCTTCGCATGCTGCGCAATGCCGCGTACTGGGCGATGACTGGCCGCGGTCCCGCGTCGAGTCCGTATCCGCATGCAGTCGCCTTCCTGCGCTCTTCGCCAGATGAACCGCGCCCGGATCTGCAGTTCCTGTTCGGTCCGTTCGCGTTCTCGTTCGACGAACGCGGCATCCTGCCGCACACGGGGCCGGCGGTGTCGATCGTCGTCAACACCTGCCGCCCGCAGACCCGCGGTCGCGTGCGACTCAACCCGCGTGATCCTGCTGCCGCCGTCCGGATCGAGCACGAACTGCTGTCACACCCGGACGATGTTCGTCGGCAGATCGCCGGCTGCCGCATTGCCCGCGACCTGCTCGGCGCGCCCGCGTTCCAGCCCTGGATGCGCGGCGAGTATCTGCCTGGCCCCGACGCGCAGAGCGATGACGACTGGGCAGCGCACATCCGCCGGACCAGCTTCCTCGGCTATCACCCGGTAGGCACCTGCCGCATGGGCACCGACGAGCAATCCGTCGTCACGCCACGGCTGGCGCTGCGCGGCGTCGCAGGCGTGCGCGTCGCCGATGCGTCGATCATGCCGCGCATCGTTTCAGCGAACACGAACGCCGCCACGATGATGATCGGCGAGCGAGCGGCGGAAATGATTCTCGCGGATCACGCCGCGCGGTCTGCGGCATGAGCGCCGCAGCGCCGGAAGTCGCCGAGCGCAACTGGCCGTCAGAAGCACACGGCTGGTACGTCGTCGTGATGCTGTGCCTGTGCAACATGGTGGCGTTCGTGGATCGGCAGATCATCAACCTGCTGGTCGACGACATCAAACTCGATCTGCAGATCACCGATACACAGATCAGCCTGCTGCAGGGCCTCGCGTTCGCGCTGTTCTATGCACTCGCCGCCGTGCCACTCGGGCGGCTCGCCGACACCGGCAGCCGCCGCTCACTGATCGCCATCGGCATCGTGATGTGGACGGCGGCCGCGACGGCCTGCGGCCTCGCCCGATCGTTCTGGCAGCTTTTTGTCGCGCGGATGTTCGTCGGCGTCGGTGAAGCCACGCTGACGCCGTCGGGATTCTCCATGCTCGCCGATCTGTTCCGTCCGACCCGTGTGTCGCTGCCGATCAGCGTGTTCACGGGGTCGTCCTTCTTCGGATCCGGCGTCGCGCTGCTGCTCGGTGGCTATGTCATCTCGCAGCTCGCCGGACTCGACACCGTCGTGCTGCCGCTGTTCGGCACGGTGCAACCCTGGGAGGCTGCATTCATCATCGGCGCGTCACCCGGCCTGCTGGTGGCATTGTTGTGGTTCCTGACGATTCGCGAACCCACGCGCCGCAGCAGCGCGCTCGCGGCGACCGCCACCACTCAATCCGACAAGCCCAGCCTCGGCGAAGTCGCGCGCTTCGTGCGCCAGAATGCAGGCGTATTCGCGGCCGTATTCGGCGGCGTCTCCGTGCTTGCCGCCGTGCAATTCTGCTTCGCCGCCTGGGTGCCTGCGCATTTCATCCGCAATCTGGGCTGGAATGCGTCGGAGATCGGATATGCCTATGGCCTGATCTTCCTGTTCTGCGGCACCGGCGGCGTCATCGCCGGTGGCTTTCTCGCCGATCGCCTGCAGGCCCGCGGCTACCGCGACGGCCACCTGCGCGCGGTGCTGTTCTCGGCATTGGCGATGCTGCCGTTCGTGATCCTGTTTCCGCTGATGAACAGCGGTGGCGCCGCCATCGCAGCACTGGCCCCGACCATCTTCTTCGGCACGATGGCCTTCGGCGCAGGCCCGGCGCTCATTCCCGTGATCTGCCCGTCGCGCATGCGCGGCCTGCTGGTCGCCGTCTATCTGCTGATCGCAAACGTGTTCGGCCAGGCCGGCGGCCCGCTGATCGTCGCGTTGTTCACCGACTTCGTGTTCGGCTCGCCGGAGGGCGTACGTGATTCGCTGCTGGTCGCGCCCCTGCTGTTGATTGCCGGCGGCATTGGCTTGCTGATGCTGGGTTTCAGCGGCCTGCGGCGCCTGCGCGCCGAAACATGAGCCAGCGCGACAGTTATCGTCGCTGGCAGCAGGGCCCGGATCGATTCTGGCTCGATGCCGCCGCAGCGCTGCGCTGGGAGCGCGCGCCGTCAAGCGGCTGCGACACGTCGCAGAGCCCCGCCGGCCGCTGGTTCTGCGACGGCGTGCTGAACGCCTGCGACAACGCCGTCGATCGGCATGTCGATGCCGGTCACGGCGAGCGCACGGCCCTCGTCTACGTCAGCGCGATGACCGGGAGCGAACGCCGCTACAGCTACGCAGAGCTGCAGGACGAAGTCGCGCGGCTCGCCGGAGCTCTGCGCCGCATCGGTGTCACGCCCGGCGATCGCGTGATCCTCTACATGCCGATGGTGCCGGAGGCGGTGTTCGCGATGCTGGCCTGCGCGCGCCTCGGTGCCGTGCACTCGGTGGTCTTCGGCGGCTTTGCTGCACGCGAACTCGCGGCGCGCATCGACGATGCGCAGCCGGTGGCGCTGCTCAGCGCATCCTGCGGACTCGAGCCGGGCCGCGTCGTCGACTATCACGGCCTCGTGCAGCGCGCGCTCGACCTTGCAAGCCATTCACCGGCCCACTGCATCGTGCTGCAACGTGAGCAGGGCCCCGCCAATCTCGACCCCGCGCGATTCACGGACTGGCAGGAATTCCTGCGCGACGCGCAGCCCGCGGATCCGGTGCCGATGCCGTCGACCGCACCGCTGTACGTGTTGTACACGTCGGGCACCACCGGCAGGCCAAAGGGTGTGCAACGCGACACCGGCGGGTATCTGACCGCGCTCGCGTGGTCGATGACGAACGTCTATGCCACCGGGCCCGGCGACACGTTCTGGGCAGCCTCGGACATCGGCTGGGTCGTCGGCCACTCCTACATCGTCTACGGCCCGCTGCTGCAGGGCTGCACGACCGTGTTGTTCGAGGGCAAACCGGTGGGCACGCCCGATGCCGGCACGTACTGGCGCGTCGTCGAGCGGCATCGCGTCAAGACGCTGTTCACGGCGCCGACCGCGATCCGTGCGATCAAGCGTGATGATCCCGACGGACGCCTGATGCGTGCGGCCGATCTTTCGTCCCTGCAGGCGCTGTTCCTCGCCGGCGAACGCGCCGATCCGGACACCGTGCGCTGGGCCGCCACGCAGCTCGGCGTTCCGGTCATCGATCACTGGTGGCAGACCGAGACGGGCTGGCCGATGGTCGCGAATTGTCTCGGCCTCGGCGTGCTGCCGATCAAGCCCGGCAGCCCGACGCTGCCGGTGCCGGGCTTCCAGATCGACGTGCTCGATGCAGAGGGACATGCACTGCCCGCACACCAGCAGGGTGCACTCGCCGTGCGGCTGCCGCTGCCGCCGGGCTGCCTGCCGACGCTCTGGCGCAACGATGCGGGATTCGAAGCCGCGTATCTGCGCGAGCATCCCGGGTACTACACGACGGGCGACGGTGGCTATCTCGACGAGGACGGCTATGTCTACGTGATGGGCCGCATCGACGACGTCATCAACGTGGCCGGACACAGACTGTCGACCGGCGAGCTCGAACAGGCCCTCGCTGGCCATACGGCCGTGGCCGAATGCGCGGTCATCGGCGTTGCCGACGCGATCAAAGGCACGGTGCCGCTCGGCCTCGCCGTGCTGAAGATGGGCATCGACACCGATCCCGCGACGCTGATCACCGAGCTGATCACGCGTGTGCGCGATGAGGTCGGGCCCGTCGCAAGCTTCCAGCGTTGCCTGATCGTGTCGCGCCTGCCGAAGACGCGCTCCGGCAAGGTGCTGCGCTCGACGATGCGCGCGCTCGCCGACGGCCGCATGGTGGAGGTGCCGCCCACGATCGAAGACCCTGCCGTGCTCGACGAGATCCGCGCGCAGCTGGGCTCCGGGTAATACGGAAATGCAGCGCCGCGATTTCTTTTCGCTGTTGGCCACCGGCGCAGGCGCCAGCGTCCTCGGTGCCGCTGCGGGTGCGCCCGCAGCGCTGGCCAATTGGGGCATGGTGGCGCCGGGCGCCGCACCGCCAGAAGATTTCGACGGACGTCTGCTCGTCAACAAGGCTCGGGCGTACGACGTGATGGAGCGCGAAGGCCTCGACGGCATCGTCGCGCTCAACCCCGTCAATGTCTTCTACCTCGCGAACTACCTCGGCTACGAGACGCAGAAGCTTCGAGCGATCCCTGGTTTCGCGGTGATGCCGCGCGATCCCGCGCTGCCCACTTTTCTCGTTGCGGCGGGCAGTGATCTGCTGTTTGTCGCCAATGGCGAGCGCGAGCATCCAGAGGTCGTGCCTTACAGCGCACCGCTCGAGCTCGACCAGTACCTGGAGGCCGGCGACTGGACCGTCGAGCCGAAAGCAGCGCCGGTCGGCGCCTGGCCGGCGCGCGTCGACACGCTGCAACCGCGCGAACTCCAGTGGCGCACATTCGGCGCTCGCGCCAACGAACGGCGCGCGGCGACCCCCGAATGGGCACTCGCGCGCGCGCTCGATCTGGCCGGACTTGGCAAGGGTCGCGTGGCCGTCGACGACTGGCGCATCGCCGAGATCCTGAAGTCGCTGGGGCGACAGGCCGTGACCTGCGTGCCGGGGGACAATGTTTTCCGCAAGATCCGTTTGATCAAGTCAGACGTCGAGCTCGGGCACATGCGCCGCATCGCGCGTATCAACCAGGACGCCTGTCTCGCGACTTTGCGGCAAGTCAGCCGTGGCACGACGAAAGACGAGATCGAACAGATCTTCATGCAGGAGACCGCGAAGCGCGGCGCGAAGGCGGTCTGGCTTGCAACGGGCACCATCGGCGGTCTGACCCAGGGCAAGGTCGTCGAGGGCGAGCCGATGATGTTCGACGCGGTCTCGCAGCGCAATTTCTATCACGGCGACTTCGGTCGCACCGTGGTGGTCGGGGAACCCTCGGCTGAACTGCAGGCTTGCATGGCAGCGCTGCGCGCAGGCTCGGAGGTCGTCCTCGACAAGGCGCGACCGGGCATGAAGTACTCGGAGCTGCGTCGCCTCGTCGGCGAGGCGATGTCGAAATCGTACACAGGCAGCATCGGCATCCGCTTCGGCGTGGGGCCGCATTCGGTGGGGCTGCAGCACACCGATCAGCCGTATCGCGACGGGCTGCCGTTCGTCGTTCCAGCCGACCTGACACTCGAAGAAAACATGACGCTGACCGTCGACCTGCCGACATCGCTGCTCGGTTGGGGCGCGATCCACCACGAAGATCTGCTGGTAGTCACGAAGACGGGCGTCGAGCCGCTTGCCGCAGCCGATGGGCCGCTGATCACGTTGTGAGGCTAGTCCCGCGGGTCGGCCGGGCTCAACCAGCCGCGCTGCCGCGCCGCGATACGGAAGGAGCGACTCACCGGCACCTCGACGCCGTTCGCGAGCACGAGTTTGTCGCGATGCCGCTGTGTCGACAGCGCGCTCGCCGCAACCCACCAGGAGCGATGCACCTGCGCGCCATCATCGGCGCCGACTTCGAGCAGCGCATCCGAGAGGCGATACAGGATCAGGTCCGAACCGGCGTCCGTATACACCTGCAGGTAATGACCTTCAGCTTTCAGCGCGAGCAGCGCCCCACGACGCTCGGGTCGTACACGCTCCATCAGTGCGAGCCGCCCGGAGCGGGTCGCTTCGGTCCCGATGGGTGCCTCGGCTGAGCCGCCGAGAGCCGACGGCGACGCTGCGTTCTTCGGCACCGACCGATAGCCGAACAGGGGCATTCGCAGCCCGTAGAAGAACAGCAGGCTGATGCCGATCCACATCAACGAATTGCTGGGCAGGCGCTGCATGAATTCAGGCAGCGTAGTGGCAGGCGTTACCACGAGGTCCGGGTAGACGTTGGCCTGGAGCCACTCGCGATAGACCCGGAGGGTCGGGTTCGTGAAAACAAACCCGCCGAGGATCTGGCCGAAGAACAGGGTCAGCCACAGCGGGCTGCGCAATCGGCGCAGCACCGGCGCCAGCAACGCCGTGCCCAGCGCGTTGAGCGGCGTCATCACGAGACCGACGCCGAGCCAGTACAGCATCGACACGGAGCGCGGCCAGTCGGCGGCGCGCCCCACCTGCAGCCAGCCGAGCAGGAACCCGAGCGCCAGCGGCACGCCAAAATAGAACCAGAACGTGAGCCAGCGCTGGCGACGCACGTCGGGATCGACGGCACCGGCCGTTTCGGTCACCGCGCGGCGGTCCACATCCCTGATGTCTGCCTCGCTAGCCATGTCGTTCACGCTGCGCGAATGTCATCGGTGCAAGGCCGGCGCTTTTCGGGAAAAAGCGATTGAGACCCCGTCCCGACAGTATCAGCGTGTTGCGCCGGGGGCTGCAAGCCTATCGGACAAGCCAATGAACAGGGAGTGAGAGCTTATGCGACGCAACTGCACAAAGACGGCGGTGCTGCTGGGGGCCATGGCGGTGGTGACGGCTACCGCGAGTGCACAGCAGGTCGAGTCAGGGGTCCTCGAGGAAGTCGTGGTGACAGCCCGCAAGCAGGTCGAGAACCTGCAGGAAGTGCCACTGTCCGTCATCGCCGTCGGCGCTGAGCAGGTCGAGCGGCGCGCCATCAGCGACCTGGCCGACCTGCAGAAGCTGACGCCCGGTTTCACCTGGTCCGAAGGCCTCGCCCAGCTCGACGCACGGCCAGCGATCCGCGGCCAGTCCAACATCCGCGCAGCGAGCCAGCCCACCGTCGGCATTTTCATCGACGGCAACAGCGTCCCCTGGCGCTCCGGACTGAACCTGCAGATGGTCGACGTCGAGCGGATCGAGGTGGTCAAGGGACCGCAGAGCGCGCTGTTCGGCCGCGGCGTGCTGTCGGGCGCCGTCAACTACGTGACCCAGCGGCCCGGCGACGAATTCGGCGGCTATATCGAAGCGCTCGGCGCCAGCGACGGCCGCAGCGACCTGCGCGGCCGGCTCGATCTGCCGGTCAACGACTCGCTGGCTTTCGCCGTGACGGCACGCTGGAGCGAGTTCGACGGCTTCTACCGCAACAACCTCACCGGGCGCGAAGGTGTCGGCGATGAGGAGGCGCGCTCCGGCAGCGCGGCGCTGCTGTTCGAACCCAGCGAGACGTTCTCCGCTTACCTGCGCGCCGCATACTCTTGGGAAGCCCAGGGCCAGTCTGCCTGGCACGTCCTGCCGTCGAACACGCAGACGGGTCCGATGGCGACCCAGGTCTGGTTCGTCGGCGAAGTGCAGACCAACCCCGCGCTGATCGCCCACAACTGCGACAACTGCGCCGGCACAGACCGGAACACCACCTGGGTCACGCTGAACCTCGACTGGCAGGTGGGCGGCGGCACCCTGACGTCCATGACTGCCTACAACAAGACGCTGGTGTACTTCGACGGCGATGTCGACTTCAGCGGCCTGAGCGAGGCGAACCTTCCGGTCGGACCGCTGCAGAACAACCTTCGCCAGACCATCGACCGCAACATCGAAAGCCTCGGCCAGGAGATCCGCTACGCCTCTGACCAGGAACGTTCGCTGCGCTGGCTGGTGGGCGCCTACTACTACGACGAGAAGATCGATGAGTTCGGCCAGAGCATCACCGGCACAGTGCTGACGCCGGCGCAGGTGGCACGTACGCCGCTCGGCAACGATGTCACATCGACGTCGTTGTTCGGTTCGCTGGCATTCGACCTGACACCCCGCCTGACCGCTACCGCGGAACTACGCTGGAACGAGGACGATGCCACGACGAACTTCATCTTCTCCGGTGCGCCTCGCGAACTGTCGAACACCTGGGAAGCGTGGCTGCCGCGCGTATCGCTGGATTTCAAGTGGACCGACGACGTCATGCTCTATGCGAGCGCAGCGCAGGGCACGAAGCCCGGCGGCTTCAACACGACGCTCGGCGCGGGCACGGTGCAGTTGCCGGCCGAACTGCTGCCGTTCGATGAAGAGGAAGCGTGGACCTATGAGCTCGGTGTGAAATCGACGCTGCTCGATCGACGGCTGATCCTGAACGCCGCACTGTTCCGGACGGACTGGAAAAACGTCCAGGTCGACTCGCAATTCATCCCGCCGCCACCCACGGTCGGCACGGTGGGCTACACGAGCAACGCCGGCAAGGCGGAGATCGAGGGCTTTGAACTCGAGGCGCGCTGGCAAGCGACGGAGCGCCTGTCACTGTCGGCCGGCTATGCCTACACGCCGGCGCGCATCTTCAACTATCAGGATTCGCGCGCCACGGCCGCAGGCATCTCGACACTGGGCGAGAAGCAGTTGCCCTACTCCTCGGACAGCACTGCGACCGCGTCGATTCTCTACGACACGCCCATCGGCGGAGACTGGCGCGGCTATGCGCAGCTCGATGGCGTTTTCCGCTCGACCCAGTATGCGAGCGTCGCCAACCTCGCCGAGACCGGCGATCGCATGGTCGCGGACCTGCGCCTTGGCCTCGTGACCGATAGTTGGGAAATCGCCGGCTTCGTCACCAATCTGTTCGACGACGATACCGCGCTCAGCGTCAGCCCTTTCGTCAATGCGCAGACTTTCGGTCGCAACTTCATCGTCGCCGTGCCGGATCCGCGGCAGTACGGCGTGCGCGTCCGCTACTCGTTTTGAGCATGCAGCGCACACTGTCGCGTCGCCTGTTCGTCGCCGCCGCGGGTGCCACCGCGGCGGCCGCGAGCACACGCGCCTGGTCGGTCGATGGCGATTTCGATGTCGTCATCATCGGAGCCGGCCTCTCCGGCATGAATGCCGCGATGCTGTTGACCGAGCTTGGCGCGAAAGTCGTGGTGCTCGAGTCCGAACCGCGACCCGGCGGTCGCTGCCGCACGATGGACGAGTGGTATCTCGCGCCGGATCTCGGCGGCGCCCAGATCGGCCGCGATTACGCGCGCGTGCTCGACACGGCGACCCGGCTCGGCGTGAAGCTCGGGCCGGGCGCGCACATCAACGCGCCGTATTCGTTCGTCGTGGGCGGTACGCTAGTTGCTGCCAAAGACTGGGCGGCCTCCGCGCTGAACCCCACGGTCGGCGCCGAGCGCGTGATTCCGCCGCATGCTCTCGGTGGGTATTACGTCGAGGGCAGAACGCCGTTCCGCACGCTCGACGGCTGGCTGCAGCCCGAAGCGCGCGAGTACGACCTCTCGCTCGCGCAGTGGCTGCAGCGCCAGGGCGCTTCGCCGGCAGCGCAGCAGCTCATCCGTACCTCGCAAGGTCGGCCTCTCGAGAAACTGTCCGTGCTGCGAATGATGCAGGAAGCCACGCGCAGCAAGATCGGCATCGACAAGATCGACCCCGAGACGATGAAGGGCAAGGATCAGTACGAGCGCGCGGCCCTGACGTCCCAGCACGTCGTCGGTGGCACCTCACGCCTGACGGACGCGATGGCGGCGACACTCGGCGATCGGGTGCGGTTCGGTCAGCGTGCGCAGGCGATCGACATGGATTCACGTGGCGTCACGGTGCGCTGCGCAGGCGGTACGCGTTACCGCGCACGCTTCGCGCTCGCGGCCGTGCCGTTTTCGGTGCTGCGTGGCATCGACATTCGCCCGGGCCTGCGCGGCGCGCAGGCCGAAGCCGTGCGCGGCATGCCGTATGGCAACCAGAGCCAGGTGTGGCTGCGGGTGCGCGAGGCTTACTGGGAAAGAGACGGCATCGAAGCATCGATGTGGACGGATGGTGCGTTCAACCTGATCCGCCAGCAGATCGAATCCGATGGCTCCCGCCACCTGATCAGCGCGCTGGCGTTCAGCGACAACGCCTTCAAGCTCGATGCGATGCCGGCCGCCGAGCGCGGTCGTTTCGCGATCGCGGAGATCGAACGCATCCGCCCCTCGACGCGCGGCCTGCTCGAGTTCGTCGGCGCCCATTCGTGGCTGCAGGCGCCGGGTGCGCAGGGTTGCAGCTATCAGCTCGCGCCGGGTCGCGCCTTCGACTGGACGCGCGAGATGGCAAAGCCGCATCGTCAGTTGTTCTTTGCCGGCGAGCACCTGCGGCAGCTCGAGGTTGGCATGGAAGCCGCCATGGAGTCCGGGGAGCGCGCGGGGCGCGAACTCGCCGAACTTCTTGGCGCCTGAGCCGGCGCGCGCGGCTCAGTTCTCGCGCACCACGCGGAAGCCGAAGGTGAAGCGACGATCCGTCGCATTCATCTTGAGCCGGAATGCCGCACGGGTGCTGGCCGCAATCGCGGTCCAGCCCTGGCCCTTCATGACACGCAGCCCGCAATCGGCGCCGGTGAGCCGCGCAGACTGATCGCCGGGCGCACCCTGGTGCGTGTCGTTCCAGCAGTCGGCCACCCACTCGTTCGCATTGCCGAGCAGGCCGTGCACGCCGAAGGGATTCGCCGCCGTCGCGGTCACGGGCGCCATGGCCGCAAAGCCATCGTCGCAGGGCTGACCTTTCCAGTCGCTCAGCACTTCGTACTTGATCTTCGTCTGATCCCAGCGATAGCGGGCCTGCGTCGTCTGATCGCCGAGGTTCACGTGCCGGCAGATCTGCTCTGGGGAATCGCCGAACCAGTACGCTGACTTCGTGCCCGCGCGCACGACGTACTCCCATTCCGCTTCACTCGCGAGGCGGTAACGCCGCTGCGTCTTCGCCGACAACCACTCGATATAGGCCTGGGCATCGTGCCAGTTCACGCAGGTCACCGGATGCGCATCGGTCTGCTCGATTTTCGCGTCGCGCCAGCTGCGCGATTCGTCGAGCAGCCATTCAGAGCCGACGAAGTGCCAGCAGCCGGGCGCCGGCGCATAGCCCGTCTCACGCGCGAACTCGGCGAACTCGCCGCGGGTCACTTCATAGCGGCCGATCGAGAATCCCCTTTCGATACGCACTGCATGGCGCGGTTGCTCGCGCGTGGCCCAGTATTCCGGCAAGCCGAGACGGCGGGGCTCCTCGATGTCCGCGCCCATCGTGAACTCACCGGCCGCGATCGGCACCAGCTCCGGACATTGCGGGCAGTCGCGCACGGCCGGTGCGGCGGACTGCAGCGGCTGCATCGCCGCGTCACCCGCCATCACGAGCAGCGCGGCGCCGAGCCATGACGATGGCGAGATCGGCATGACGGTCAGGGCAGCGGCTTGCGGTCCCGGGCGTACATTTCGAAGCTCGAGACGTTCGGCTCGACCCACTCCCGCTGCGCCGTCAGATATTTCGGGAAGCGCTTTTCCGTATACGCGAGGATGTCGCGCGGCAGATCCTCGACGCGCTCCAGTTTCAGCGTATGCGAGCGATAGAACAGGTGCCCCGGCCGCTGGCCCATCAGCATCCACGGCAACCAGGTTGCGACGCGGTTCCAGCTGCCGTAAGGCTTCACGCTCGGTGAGTCCTTGTCTTCGAGCTCGGTGCGATCGATCCGCCACTGCTGGTATTCGCTGACGCGGACGCGCTCGCCCGGCGACTCCCGCTTCCACACTTTGGGATCGAGCGGGCTCTTCCAGTCGAGGTTCACGTCGAACGCGGTCATCGCATTCGGTCCGACGAAATGCCAGGGCATCAGGAACTTGATGGTCTTCGCATATTGGTCTTTCGTTGCGTTGAAGCCGAGCGTGAACTCGGGCTTCAGCACGGCGTTCACCGGATCGTTGTTGATCGGATACACCTCGACCTTCTCACCGATCAGGGGATTGTCCCAGGTCTCCATGATCTGGCCGGTTGCGAGATCCTTGTAATAGCCCACCTCGCGCCACAGGCAGCGATAGGAACCATCAGCCTGCGGCAGGGTGCGGCCGATGCCGAAGCCTTCGATGTCGAACAGCGGCTTGATGATTTCGGAATCGCCGATCACCGAGAAGATGCGCCCGCCGAACCAGCCCACGGTCGTGGCCGCAGGATCCAGCGAGCGCGTCATGCGGATGTAAGCGCGCAGATTGTCCTCGGGCGACTGCGGGTCGAAAGCGCCGCTCTTCGGCGTCGTCGCGGCAGTGGCAGCCACGGCACCCAGGCTCGTCGTCGCGAGCGCAGCCGGGACGCCCGCCGCAGCCAGGCGCAGAAAGTCGCGGCGATCGAATCCACCCTGAATCAGTCCATTGAGCACGGGACACCTCTTGTCGTCACAGGTTTGCGTTTACTTCGGAGCGGAACGCAATGCGCGCTCCGGATCATCGAGAAAATCAGGATGGCGCTTGCGCGTCATGTCGAGGAAATCCGCAGGACAGTCGGACCAAGAGGCTGCCTTCGCGCCATGGCCACTGTCGAGCGTGTGGCCGCGAATCTCGCCCATCTGCATCCACGGTCGCCAGCTCGTCAGCGCCGTGTACGAGTACTCAGCGGGTACGGAGACGGCGCCGGCGCGCGCGAGGTCTGCAGCGAGAGCGTTCCAGAGCATCCATTCACGGTAGTAGACCGTGTGCGGTTTCGCGCGATCCGGATAGACGCGGCCGTATTCGTTCGCACGCACGATGACGCGATCGCCAAGCGCCGTGGCGGGTTCCAGCGATCTCACCAGGTGCACCGATGATTTCGGCACGAACTGCGTCGCGCCGCTGCCGCCCTGGACCGGTTCGAACTCTTCCCATTCGTCGAGCGCCACGGCGAACCGCGCCTTGATCGGCCCGAAGCGATACGCCGGTACTGCGACGCTGCGCCCAGTGCCGGGCATCGTCACGCGGTCGAGCAACTCGCCAGTTTGCGGATCGGTGTAGTGCGCGACCTCCAGGATCGTCGCCTCCCACGTGTTTTCGGATAGCCGTTCGAAGCGCTGAGCCGCGCCCGCCACCACACCGCACAGCGGTGTCACGTCGCCGTCGATCACGGCCGAGCGTTGCGAGCGCAACCAGCCAAAACCAATGCGGCCGTCGGTACGGCCGCGCATCCGCACCATGGCCTCGAGCAGCGCCGGCCCGCGCAGGCTTGCCGCCAGGTCCGACGCAGAACGCGTCGCCACACCTGCGGCGGCGGCCGGAAGCGCGACAGGACCGGCGATCGCGAGCAGGCCGGCGGCCGAGAGTCCTTGCGTCAGGATGCTGCGTCGATTCATAACGTGTTCCGCGCGCCTCACGCGGATTGCACCGCGTCGCCCGACTATACCTTCGAGGGACGTTCGCCGAGATGCAGTTGACGCATGGCTTGCGGCGGAACACTGATAGCCGGCGTGTTGGCGGCGTGCATAATCCCGACATGGTGGACACTCTACGCAGACTCATACTCACCGGCATCCCGGCCGCGGCGACCTGCGCCACACTCGCCGAGGCTGCCGAACCCAGTTCGCCCATGGCGCCCGTCGCCTCCGGCGCGACGGACGCACCGCTCGCCGACGGATTCATCCCGTTCGCTGACAAACGCGACAAGTTCAATGCACTGTTTCGCTTCGAGCGTGATCTGCGGGACCAGGGCACGGCGCTCAGCACGTATCAGTTCCTCGTATTTGCGGTGCTGCAGGGCCAGCGACCTCAGCCTGTCGTCCGCTTCGAAGGCATGGAGTATTCGTACTTCCGTCGGGTCGGGGCGGAGACCTGGCGCATCCACGCGCACAATCTCAGCTATCCGCGCGATGTCACGACCGGCCGTTTCGTCTCCACCGTCAAGAATCCGTTCACCGGCGAGATGCTGCAGGTGCAACCGATGCGTCTGATGGACGACCCGGGCGTCCTGCAGTCGCCAAAGGGCTATCTGCAGGCGAACGAAACCAAGGTCAACTGGCACGACAGCCATTTCGTTGCACGCATCGAAGGCGACCTGGTCAAGGCGGAACACATCCGCCCGGCACCCGAAGTCTGGCCCACGATGTTCATCGAGAGCTCCGTCAGCAGCGTGACGAAGCGCGAGTTCGACGACCCCAGCATTACATCCCTGATGTATCAGACGTCCGGGTTCTATATCTTCCCGTTCCCCGCCTGGGTGCGCATGGGCGACAAGACCGGGCACATGCTCGGCGCCTGGAACGGTCGCAAGATCCGCGGCCCGCAGGGCTTGCCCAGAGAGTTCCTGGCGCGGGCGCGCTCTGAAGATGCCGCCCTGCTCGAACCCCGCTGGGGCGAGTTCGATCGCCCGGTGTCAGAGGCTGTCCGCAGCGCCTACTAGCGCCGCCGGCAGCGGGCGAGCGTCGTCAGACCACCATGCAGACCGTCTTGGTCTCCAGGTAGTTTTCGACGGCCTGCATGCCGGAATCGCGGCTCCAGCCGCTTTCCTTGAAGCCGCCGATGGGCAACGCCGCGTCGTACATCAGATGGCAGTTGACCCAGACCGTCCCTGCCTTGATGGCACTGGCGAAGCGCGTCGCTTTGCTGAGGTCCTGCGTCCACACACTTGCTGCCAAGCCATAGCGAGAATCGTTCGCCAGGCGCGGTACGTCATCGAGAGAGTCGATCGGCATCGCCACGACGACGGGGCCGAAGATCTCTTCTTGCACGACTTTCATCTGGTGGCTGGTGCGCGTGATCACGGTGGGTGAGATGAACGTCCCCGTCGCCCCCATCTGCTGCCCGCCACACACGATCTCGGCGCCGTCCTTTCTGCCGCCGTCGATGTAGTCCTTGATCTTGTCGGCCTGGCGCTTGTTGACCACCGGGCCGATCTGCGTGGAGGGATCGAGGCCATGGCCGAGCTTCATTCCGTTCGCGATCTCCGCGACGCCCGCCACCACTTTCTCGAAAATCTCCTTCTCGATGTAAAGCCGCGTTCCCGCCACACACACCTGTCCCGAATTGAAGAAGACGGCGTTGGCTGCACCCGCGATGGCGATGTCCAGATCGGCATCCGCCAGAACGATGCAGGGTGATTTACCGCCCAACTCGAGCGCAACTTTCTTCAGGTTGCCACCCGCGGCTTGCAGGATTTTTCTGCCGGTTGGGGTGGAACCCGTGAAGGCGATCTTGTCGACGTCATGGTGCTCGGCCAGTGCATGGCCCGCCTCCGGCCCCAGCCCCGTCACGACGTTGAACACGCCCGCCGGCACGCCCGCTTCGACGATCAGCTCCGCCAACCGAATGGCCGTGAGGGAGGTATCTTCCGCCGGCTTCAGGATCATCGAGCAGCCGGCCGCCAGGCACGGCGCGATCTTCATCGCCTCCAGCACGAGTGGGCTGTTCCACGGCGTGATCGCACCGACGACACCGATCGGCTCTTTCATCGTGTACGCGAAGATCTTCTTGCCAGGCGGCTGGTAGTTGATCGACGTATTGATGGTCTCGCCCTGGATCTTCGACGCCATGCCAGCGAAGAATCGGAACTGCGCGGCCGCGCCCGGGATTTCAGCCCACCGCCCTACGAACAACGGCTTGCCCTGATCGAGCGTTTCCAGTTCGGCCAACTCATCGATGTTGGCTTCGATGAGATCAGCAATTCTCCACAGCACCCGCGCACGCTCATCAGGTGTCTTGTCGCGCCACACACCTTTCTCGAAGGACTCGCGCGCCGCCTTGACGGCGAGGTCCACGTCCGCTTTGGACCCGGCAGGGATCGTTCCGAGCAACTGACCCGTCGCAGGGTCGATCGAATCGATGCGCTTGCCGGAGACCGCATCCACCCACGCGCCGCCGATCAGCATTTTCTTGGCTTTGGGCTCGAGAAAGGCAATCGCGCCGGCCGTCCTGGGCTGGGAAGTCTGCAGATCGATCACGATGTTCAAGACGAATTCTCCCTGAAAAGTTATTCCGCCACGGACCTGCGCCTACTGAGCTTCGCCCCAGTCCCTCACCACTCGAATGCCGAAGGTGAAGCGCCGATCGGTTGCCGCCATCTTTCGCCTGAACGCCGAGCGCGCGCTGCCGGCAATGGCAATCCATCCCTGCCCGCGCATCGCGCGATACGAACAGTCACCGGACAACACACGCGCTGTCTGATCGTCCGGGCCCGAGGAATAGTCGTCATGCCAACAGTCGGCGACCCATTCCATGGCGTTGCCCAGCACGCCATGGATGCCGAAAGGATTCGGCGGCTTTGCATCGACCGGCGAGGTCGTGGCGAAGCCGTCGTGGCAATTCTCCGGCTTCCACTCGACGCGCAGCGTCGCCGGCCCTCCGGCCCAATGGAATCGGGCCTCGGTATCCTGGTCCCCGAGATTGATGTAACGACACACGGCGCTACGATCGGCGCCGAACCAGAAAGGGCCCTGCGTACCGGCGCGGGCGGCGTACTCCCATTCGGCCTCGCTGGGTAGCCGGTAAGGCTGCCCGGTCTCGCGCGCAAGCCAGCGCGCATAGGCATCGGCATCGTGCCAGCTGACGCACGTGACCGGATGATCGGGGTTCTGCTCGAGCTGGGAATCCTGCCACGAACGCGTCTTGTCGAACGTCCATTCAGAGCCAACGTAATGCCAGCAACCTGGCTCGGGCGCATAGCCTGATGCCGCGACGAACGCGGCGAACTGTTTGATCGTGATCTCGTACCGCGCGAACGCGAGCGGGCGGCCAACGGTCACACGGCGGGTGGGCTGTTCGCGGGTCGAGAGATCCGCGGGCAGGCCCAGCGCGATGCCCTCGTCGATGCTCGCGCCGATCGTGAAGCTGCCGGTCGGCAGCACGATCATCTCCGGGCATGCCGGACAGTCACGCACAACCTCGGGCGTTCCCGTCGCGGCGAGCGCGCCCAGTGGTGCCGCGCACAGCGCCGTCTGGACCATGATCCGCCAGACAGAGCGGGTCGTCATCACCGCGGCGGAATGTCGAGCGCCCGCTCTGGATTGTCCAGAACATCGGGATGCAGTCTCTCGGTGAGCCGACGGATATCTTCCGGAAGCTCGTCGAGCGACGCCATCTTGGCGCCGCGACCGTTCTCGGCCGTATGGCCTTTCACCGTCCCCATCTGCATCCACGGGCGCCAGCTCGTCAGCGCCGAGTAGCTGAGCTGGTGCGGAACGCTCTTGAGCTTCGGATCGAGCGCGGGCCCCGCCGCACCGCTCCACTGCGTCCATTCGCGGTAGAAGATGCGCGCGGCCACCGGATCCTTCGGCGTGACTCGACCGTATTCCTCATGGCGAACGACAAAGAGGCCGTTCTCGACGCGCGGATCGCTGACCGAGCGCTGCAGACGAACGTCGCCGACCGGCGCGAAGGCCTGCAGCTGCTTGCGCGGAATCCCCGCACCGACCGTCTCGGACTCGTCGATGTTCAGGCCGAAGGCGACCGCCTTGGGACCCGTGCGGTACTTCGGCACGGCCACGGTCTTGCCAGTACCCGGCATCGTCATCGACTCCACCAGTTCCCGGCTGTCGATGTCGACGTAGTGCGCGACCTCCAGCATCACGGCCTCGTACCGATCCGCGGACACCTTGCGGAATCGCGAGACGCCGAAAGCCAGCATGCGAAACAGCGGGAAGATCTCGCCATCGATCACGGCATAGCGCAACGCGTCGAGCCAGCCGAACGCGATCTTGCCATCCGTGCGCGCGCGCAGACGCACGTACGCATCCAGCAAGGCCTCGGGCGACAGCGATACGGGCGAGCTCGCGGGCCCGCCGGCAGGCGCGGGGTTTATGGTCCCCGAAGCAGCGCCGAGCGCCCCGCCCAGCAACGCCGCGCCGCCGGTGCCGAGCAAGACGCGGCGATCCATCGATCGCTTAATCATGATATGACTCCAGCGCGGCGCATCGCGCTCAGCGGTTGAACGTCGCCGGCGGCCGATCGAGCGCGCCGACCGGATCCGCAGCAATCTGCGGTGCCACCTTCGCGAGCTGCTCGCGCCAGGCCTGCGGCAGGTCTTCGTAGCGCCTGACCTTGCGGCCGGCAAGGCGCGAGGTGAGTGTGCCCGGTCGCTCGCCCATATTCATCCAGCGCTGCCAGCCGGTGACCTCGGCGAAGAACACCGTGGCGTCGCCGACCGTGACGGCCGGATCGATGAGATTCGCCAGGCTCCCGTGATACACCGCGATGTCGTTGACTTCGAACGGCGTCTTGCGCCCGGGCGTGAACACGCGCGCGATCGACTCGTCGCGGATGAACACGTCGTCACCGACGATGATCGGTGCATGGATCGTGCCCGACGACTCGAGCGGCGCGCCGCCGATCTCCGTCGGCCGCACGCGCGAGTTGTCGCGCCGGTAAATGGCCTTGCTCGGGCCGAGTGGATTGAACCGTACCGGCAGCGTCTCGCCCGTGTACGGATTCTTCCAGGACTGCAGCGGCTCGCCGGTCTCCAGATCGAGGTTCAGCACCATTTCGAGCTGCGTCAGTTCGAACCCGCCATCCTCGAGATGGCGGATCCGCTGGATCGTGCCGACGCTGTTCTCGTAGAGCGGCGTCAGCGTCGCACCGACCTGGCCGATCTTCGGGCCCTGCAGCCACCAGAAGATGACGCCGTCGTCGGTTCTGAAGCGCAGCTTGCGGTACAGCGCGACGGGATCCGGCGCGGCGCGCGGCGCAAGCGAGCTCGAAGTCGATGCAGCCGCAGCGGGTACCACGAGGGCGCCCGCTGCCGCACCGAGCAACAGCTCGCGTCGGTCCATCAGAACCGCAGCGTTGCCGTGACTCCGAAGTGACGCTTGTTGGCCAGCACCGCCTCCGACGAATAGAGCTGGAAAAAGAACGGGTCCGCGGCGCTGTCGCCCTGGCCGCGCGACGCCTCGAGCGTATCGTCGTCGAACAGGTTATTGACGAAAGCGACCACTTCCCACTTCTCGGCGCGAAGCCCGGCGCGCAGGTTGGCGCGAACCTGGTTCGGCACATACGAGAAGTTCGCGATGTTGTCGTACCGCTTGCCGATGTAGGTCACGTCGGTGCGCGCAAACCAGCTGCGCGTGTCGGAAATCGCTGCGTCGTATTGCGCGAAGGCGGAGCCGCTGAACTTCGGTGACAGCGGGAACTCGAAGCCCTTTGCGTCGGTGAGACCCAGGTAGCGCAACGTGATCGTCTCGTTCAGCGCCTTGGTGATCTCGGTCTTGTTGTACGCCGCACTGCCGCCGAGGGTCCAGCGCTCGCCGAGCTTGTAGGCACCGTCCACCTCGACACCCCGACTGTTGCTGTCGCCCGCCGAGAACGGCACGACGTTGAAGTTCTCGCCGGCGGGCGCCGGCAGGTTGGTGATCACGCCATCGCCGTTGAGATCGATCTGCAGCGTCCGCACGCCCTGGCGGCCGACCCACTCGAGATAGTAGACCGAAGCATTCACGTACCAGCGCCCATCGTCCTCGCGATGCTTGATGCCGATCTCGTAGTTCTCCACCTCGGCTTCGGGCGCGAACGGAGTCAGGCCATTGGCGAGCGCAACGGTCTGCTGGGCCGGCGACAGCTGGAAGAACGTCGCATAGCCCTGCGTCGGCTGGTTGCCTTTGGCGTAGTTCGCGAACAGGTTCGTCTCGCTGTTCAGCTCGTACTTGACCAGCAGGCGCGGCAGCGTCGCCTGGGTTTCGACCGCGATCTGTGTCGGCAGTCCGACGCCGCTGATCTGCTCGTCTTTCTGCCTGCGCGCTTCGACGCTCACGTTGAAGGCATCGGTGATGTCGAAGCCGATGCTGGCGAAGATCGCTTCGGTGTTCGATGCGCTGCGAAGCGGAACCAGCGATGCGGCGCTCGGTCCGCCGGGTGCAGAGAACGGGGGAGGCTGCGAGCCGTTGATGAATCCGCCGACGACCTCGAACGTATTCTCGAGCTTCGACACGCCAACCATCCAGCTCAGCCGCTGTTCGGCGGGCGACGTCAGTCGCAGCTCGTAGGTCTGCTGGGTCTGGTCGTTGTAGTAATAGAACTGGTAGCGATCTTCCGGCGCGAGCTCGAAGTCACGCAGACCTTCGACGAACTGGTCCTGGGTGCTCGCGATCGCGGACAGCGTGTACCCGCCGATATTCCAGTCGGCCGTCGCCGAGGCGAGCTTGTGATCGATCAGCGTCTTGTGCTCCCGGAACGGCAAGCTGCTCGAGGCCTGGGGGGGCGTCGCGATGTTGACGCCGACCGGCCCGTTCGGTGCGCGCAGTTCGCCGCAATAGACGCGGCGCGTGGAAGCAACCGTCGGAAAGATTGCAGGGTCCAACCCACCCAGACCACGGGTTAGAAAGCCCGGGAACGGGCCGCAGTTGTAATCGGGGTACCGCGCAATCAGAACCGACGCGGCGGGTCCGTCCTCGTCGTGCCGGTCGCTGTAGCGCAACTTGATCGAGATATCCTCGGTCGGCGTGAAGTTCAGCACGCCCGAGATGAAGCGCTGCTCGGTCGCACCGAGCCGGCCGCCGAACGAGTTCTTGTAGTAGCCATCGAACTCGCTGACGTCTGCAAGGATTCGGCCCGAGAGCTTGTCTGCGAAGATCGGCCCCTCCAACATGCCCGACAGTCGACGGTCGCCGTAGGAGCCCGCGGTGGCGCTGAAGCGTCCCTTGACCTCGTCGCCGGGGGTCGCCGTGATCAGGCTGATCGCGCCACCGAAGGTCGCCTTGCCGAACAGCGCCGACTGCGGCCCCTTGATGACTTCGACGCGCGCGAGATCTTCGCTGCCGATCGCCGACGGGTTGCCGATGTAGGGCACGTTGTCGATGAAAACCGTGACCAGGTCCTTGCGATTGTCGCCGACCGGCGAGATCTGCGTCATGCCGCGGATCGAAAAGTCGCTCGCGGCGCGAGACGAGCCCTGATTGAACGTCAGACCCGGCGCGTACTTCGACAGATCGGCGATAGACGTGGCGCCTCGCTCCTCGATCTGCTCCTCGGTGAACGCCTGGATCGTCAGCGGCGCGTCCTGGATCGATTCGACGCGCTTGCGCGCCGTAACCACGACCTCTTCGAGCACCGAGACGCCTGCGGACTCCTGTGCCGGCGCGGTCGCCGCGCCAGAGAGCAGCGCGACGCCCACGACCTGAGTAATGCGGCTCTTGTATTTCATGGCAACTCCCAACCCTGTTATCGAAACTATGGAACCTGACCTACATTCAACGGTACGGCGGTCCGATGCATCGAGTCATGCAATCCGCGTATGGCTCGCGGCGCATCGTGAATGGCGCGCGGATCGATGCCCGCGTGCTCACCCTCGCGCACACATGGAAACCTGCTCCACATCAGGAGCCCAGCCGGTGCTGCTGCGCCACTCGCGAATTCCCTGGATCCACAGCGGCGCGGTCTCGGCCGTGAGAACGAAGGAGCCGTCCGGTCGCAGCAATCGCTCGCGACGCGGATCCTGCCGGTCACGCAGCCAGCCTGAGAACCCGCGGAACCCTGCAAGCATCGCTTGGCCGCAGGGCGCGGCGAAGGACGGTTGCACCACCCGAAGCAGCCGATCGCGACGCACGATGAACCCTTCATCCACGGCTTCGGCAATGATCAGCGGCACGCCGATGGCCTCGGCAATCTCGCTCTGTTCGAGCACGTGCGAGAACGAGACGATGACGCCCTCGGCTCCGGCGCGAGCGCGCAGGTCCACCGGCATCACCCAGGAACCCAGTGCCGCATCCAGCTGCTCGAGCTCCCCGATGGCCGCTCGCCCGCGCGCAACGCCGCGCTGCTCGCTCAGCACGAAGCGTGCGTCATCGGCGTAGTGTGCGAGCGACGCCGCGACGTCGTGTCGATTGTGGGCGTCCAGATAACTACGAACGACATCAAGCGCCTTCTGCTCGAGCTTCGAAGCGCCTTGCGGAGCGATACGCGTCGACTCCACGAAGCTCATCAATTCGCGGTTGAAACGCCCTGGCTGCTCGGCAAACGACGAATGCCCCGCGCCGTCGTACACCGAGACCATCGATCGCGGCAGGCGGCGGGCCAGCGGCTCGAGCATGCTGCGAGGCACCGAGGTGTCCGCAGCGCCGGTCGTGAACAACGTCGGCACCGTGACGCGGTCCAGCAGATCGAAATTGTCGAGGCGCATGCCCACCATCGCCGCGCGCGCATAACGCGGCAACTGCAGTGTCGAGACCAGCCACAGCTCTTCGTCCTGCGCAGACAACGGCGCCACCGTCATCAGGCGCACGAACGCACGCTGACCGGGAATGTTGTCCGCGAGCGCCTCAGAGCGGCGCTGTCGATCACCTTCGACGTAGGCGGCATCGCCGGCCAGAGGATGCAACCGCTCGGCCAGTCCGCCGGTGGAGCCGATGAAGTTGATGCCGGCGAGGTTGGCATCGCCATAGTGGCGGACGTAGTTCATGACCACGTTGCCGCCGAAGGACCAGGCGACGACCACAGGCTTGACCAGCTTCGTGGCCTCGATCACGGCGGCGATGTCGTCCGCCCAGATTTTCGTCTCGACGTAATCCTGCGGGCGCGATGGCTTGCCGGATGCGCCGTGCCCGCGCAGATCCAGCGCGACGAAGCGATAGCGCGCGGCCAGTGCAGCATCCTGCTGCTGGTGACGCCAGACGGCGGATGACAGCGAGAATCCGTGCAGCAGCAGGACCGCTGGCCCGTCCGGGTTGCCCCATTCCATCACCACGAGCGGCACACCGTCCGGCGCGGTGACCGACCGATAGATGGGAGCGGGCGCGGCAGCGGCGTGTATGTGCGATGACGCACATAGCAACGCCACGAAGAGGCTCGAACAAAACCAGCCTGCTGCTGCGCGCATCGAGTGAGCTCAGCCTTCGAAGAGCTGCGGATGCAGCGTGCGGGTACGCGCCACGATGCCGGGCGGCAGTTCGGCCACCGTCGCAACCTTGCGGCCATACAGCCGCCACGAGATCACGCCGGGGATCTCACGCATGTCCATCCACGGCACCCATGAGGCCAGCGTCTGGTACGCCATGGTCGCGGGCACGAAGCGGCTGGAAGGTTTGCGCAGATCGGCTGCGGCCGCATGCAGCGTCAGCAGTGAGGTCTGCACCCGCGCCGCCCCCGTGGTGGCGTTGGTCGTGCGCACGAGCAGTTCCTCGCTGGACCACACGGACCCTGCGAACGTGGCCGGCGCGCCGAGATAGCCGGTCCACTCGAGGCCCGGCATCGGCTTCGCGAGCACGGGCTCGACCGCCGCGGCCGTGAAACGCAGCTGCTGCGGCGAGTAATAGTGCTTGGGCACCACTTTGCGATCCGTCAGCGGGTTCAGCCACTCCTCGAGCACCTGCCCGCTCGCGAGATCCTTGAACCAGCCTGCTTCGCGCAGCGAGTACGCGTAAGCACCCTCGCCCGCGGGCGCGCAACGATTGATGCTGATGCCTTCGATCGCGAGCAGTGGCACCGTGCGCTGGCCCGAGATCTGCCCATAGAAAGTGCCCGCGTAGGACCAGTACGTGGCGCGGCCATCCGGATGCGAGCGCATGCGCACATGCGTTTGCAGCGTATCGAGCGTGCCATCCGGCGCGGCGACTGCCGGCGCGGCGCCCGCCGTCGATGTCAGCATCGCGGCACCCAGCGCGCCGCCACCCAGCAGAGGCCAGAGCTCACGGCGATTCATGGCGAACTCCTGTCATGGCGAACTCACGGGAACGGGCTTTCGCTCCCGCATGAAGCGGATCACGCTCGGCTCCGCTTTCGTGCGCTTTTCCGGCGGTGTCAGGAAATCCGGAAAGCGCTCGCGGGTCAGCGCGACGATATCGGCGGGGATGCCGGCGAGCCTGTCCGCACTGCCGGTGAAACAGTTGTAGAGCAGATGCCCGGGTGCCGCGCCCATCAGCATCCACGGTTGCCAGGGACGCACATGCACCCACGCACCCCAATGCTCGAGCGATGTCAGCTTGGGGTCCTGGGCCTTGGCGAGGGACACGTTGTAGCTCGTCATGTCCGAGACCTGCAGCATCGGCCCGCTGCTCTCGCGCACCCACACCGCCGGGTCGAGCGGGTTACGCGCCCAGAAGTGTCCGTGCTGCTCGACGAACAGACGATCCCCCGCCGTTTGCCACGGCAGCACGAACGGCTTCGCCGACGCCGCCGCGCGTGCGGGGTCATCGTAGAAGCGCGCGTCGCGCTCGGTCGGTTCGATGTCCCGGCTCACCGAAGGATTCGCGATGTGCAGGACATCGACCATCTCGTCGTTGAGCGGATTGCGCCAACGGTCCACGACCTTGCCCGTACCGAGATCGAAGAAGAACCCGACCTCGCGCTGCAACAGCATCCAGCCCGGGCGATCAGGCAGCGGCAGGGCGCGCTGTGACGACATGCCCATGATGCCGAGCAGATCACGTACGGCAGCACCGGGCGCAGCACCCATGACGCGCCCGCGATACCAGCCGTGCTTGATGCGCGAGCCATCGAGATTCGCCGTGATCCGCGCCATCAGGCGGGCATTCCCCTCGCCCGTATCCAGCGCCAGGTTCGTCGCAGCCGGCTGCGGCGGTGTCGCCTTGCCCAAAGCCGCGGCCGCGAACGACCCTGCGGCGGTGGCAAGACCTGCCCCCAGCAGCCGGCGGCGCGACATCGCCATGCCAATGCGCTCGAACATCGTGGACCCCATCAGATGGTCAAGAACCGGATTGCAGCTTCGTGACGCCCCGCCGGACGTGCAACGATCCTTACGCGGCCCGGCACCGGTATTACGCCTGGGCGAGTCTGCGGCGCTCGATTCGACGCCAACGCCCGTTCGCGTGACGCGAAAATGTCATCGCATTGACAGCGCCAGGGCTTCGTTCCAAAGTCCCCGCGCACCGGAGCCCAGATGGAAGCCACCCTACCGACACCCGAGACGGATGTGCCGAAGCCCCCGGCGTCGGCACTGTGGCGCGCCCATACCCGCAAGCTGGCATTCCTTTATCTGGTGCCGCCGCTGCTGATGGCGCTGCCACTCGGCATGTACCGTGCGGGGCTCGGCCTCCCGATCCCGCTGTCATTGCTGCTGTGGGCCTCCGTGTGTCTGATCTCGTGGTGGCTGTCCGAGGCGTTTTCGCATCTGGCGAGCCGCGTGCTGCGGCCATGGCATCCGCCCGTGTGGCTGATCCTGACTCTCGGCTATCTGGTGAATCTGTGGATATCGAGCCTCTATAACGTGCCGATCGTCGCGGCGCTGATCAGCGTCGGCGAGGTAGCACCCACCCCCGATCTGGTCGCCTACTTCGAACTCGAGCGCAGTCTCGTCGACCCGCACTATTTGGTGATGTTGCTGCGTGCCGGTGCTGCGGGTCTGGTCGTCTGGCTCACCGTCAACCTGCTGTTCCAGCACCTGACCGGCATCGAAAGATTCGGTACGGCCACCCCCGCGCAGAGCGCAGCGCCCGCGCAGCAGCCAAGATCGGCAACCCCGATCGCCGACCGCATTGCGCCCGAACTCACATCGCCACGCTTTTTCGAGCGCCTCGAAAAACTGAACGGCCTGCAGCCCGCCGAACTGCTCGCCGTGGAAGCCGAGGATCACTATGTCCGCGTGCACAGCCTGCGCGGCAAGGAACTCATCTATTACCGCTTTCGCGATGCGCTGGACGACTTGAACAGCTGGGATGGGCTGCAGACCCATCGTTCCGTCTGGGTACGGCGCACCAGCATCACTCGTATCGAGGAAAGCGGCCGCTCCACCTGGATCGTGCTGGACTCAGGCGACAAACTGCCGGTGAGCTACGCGAATCGCGCGCTGGTGCGGACGGCTCAGGCCTCGTGGCAGACCGCGCAGCGCTTGTTGCCATCCGGCTCACGGAAATAGGCGCTTTCGCTCGCGGGCGCCGGCCTGCCGCCCACCGTGGCGACGCCCGAAGTCCCCCCACCCGTTCCTGTATCATTTTCTGCAATGAAACTGCTCTCACGCCTGTTCCGCCCTGCCCCGGCCCCGACGCCGCCACCGACCGTCGAAGCGCCGCCGCCCGCGCCTGTCGCGCCTCCGCCACCGGCGGTGGATCCGGCCGAACAGGAACAGCTGCTCCGATCGATCGAATCCGGCTCGCTGGATGCTGCAGAACTCATGCGTATCGCTGTCGAAGGACAGACCACGCGACTGCGGCAGGCGGCAGCCTCGGCGATCGATGATCCGGCGTCGTGGCAGGACCTGCTGCCGCGCCTGCGCGGCCGGGACAAGGCGGCGTACAAGCTGATCAAGCAGCGGCTCGATGCGGTGGTTGCACAGCAGCGCAGCGTGGAGCAGGCCAACAGCGAGGCCGAAGCGCTGTGCGTGCAGATCGAGAAGCTCGCGACGAAAGCGCACGACCCACTCTTCGAACCGACCTTGTCCGCCTACACGTCGCGCTGGCAGGCATTGCCACCGAACTTTGATGCTGCAATTCGAACGCGAGGCCATCAGGCCATCGAGCGCTGCCGCGAGGTGATCGCCGCGCATGAGCGCGAGATTGCGCGAGCGGTCGCCGAGCGCGCGGCCGAGCGCGCAGCTGAGGATGCCCGTGCGCGCGCGATGGAAGCGGAGTTGCAGGCGCAGCAGCAGGCGGCTGCCGAGCAGGCCGAAGCAGATGCAAGCGCGCTGGCCGTCGCCGATGAGGCGCGCGCAGTCGACGCACAGGCCGAGACCCAGGCACTCACCGAGAAGCAAACTGCAGACGCCCAGGCCCAGGCAGAGATCGTCAGCCTGATCCGCTTGAGCGGCGCCGCACTGAAGCGCGGCGACACACGCAAGGCGGCACGGTTTCGTCAGTCGATCGAAGCCGCGCTGCCCGGAATCCCTTCGCTGCCGGCTCACCTTGCGCGCAGCCTCGAACAGCTCGATGCACGTCTCAACGAACTGCGTCAGTGGAAGGACTATGTCGCCGCGCCGAAGCGCATCGAGCTGATCGAGGAGATGGAAGCGCTGATCGGCGTGGACGAACCTCCCGAGTCGCTCGCCGAGCATATCCGCGCGCTGCGCCAGGAATGGCGCACGATCAACAAGGGGCTCGCGGTGGAAGCCACCGCAGAATCCGAGAGATTCGAGAAGGCGTTCACCACGGCCTTCCAGCCCTGCCAGGTCTATTTCGCCGAGCAGGCCGCGATCCGGCGCACGAACCTCGACGCGCGCAAGCAGGTGCTCGAGCGGCTGCTCGCGTTCGAAACCGCGCTGGATCCCGAGCAGCCAGACCACCCGTTGATCATGCGCGTGCTGCGCGAGGCGCCGCAGGACTGGCGCAGCCATGCGCCAGTCGATCGCGACGCGAGCCGCGCGCTCGATGGTGAGTTCTTCGGCACGCTCGATCGACTGCGCGCGAAGGTTACGGCCTGGTATGCCCGCAATATCTCCGACAAGCAGGCGCTGATCGCCCGGGCGCAGCAGCTGACGAGCGCCACGGACACCTCACGCGCGATCGATGAAGCCAAGCGCCTGCAGACGCAGTGGAAAGCGACCGGCCCCGTACCGCATGCGCAGTCCCAGGCGATGTGGGAGGAATTCCGTGCGCTCTGCAACGCCGTGTTCGAGCGGCGCCAGCAGGAGTATGCCCAGCAATCCGCGACGCTCGAGCAGGCGAAGGTCCAGGCCGCAGCGCTGTGCGAACAGATCGAACTGGCGAGCGTCGAAGGCCCGGCGGACCGCCCCTCCGGCGAAGCGAAACTGCGCGAGTGGCAGGAGGCATTCAACGCCATCGGCGAGCTGCCGCGAAACGACGCACGCAACCTGCGCGATCGCTATGAGCGCGCGATTTCGAAGTACGACTCGCAGATCGCAGGCCTTGCGCAACGCGATGCCAGGGCCGCCGAGACCAACGCACTCGAAGCGGCGCGGCAGGTGCGCGCCTACCAGCGCGCCGTCATCCAGGGCGATGCCGATCGCGAGGCACTGAAAACCGCGGCCGATGCTTTCATCACCGGCGTGCCCCGCTGGCCCAGCAAAGGCATCCTGCAGGCGCTGAAGCAGGCCCTCTCGCGCGCCGATTCAGCGGAGTTCCTGCAGACCGACGATGCCGCGCGCGAGCAGGCACTGCGCAGGCTCTGCATCCATGCCGAGATCCTGAGCGGCAGTGCGACCCCGCCCGCCGACGCCGCGCTGCGCCGCGATCAGGAAATGCAGATGCTGCGACAAGGCCTCGGCCAGGCGCGGCAGGCAGACGATCGCGCCTGGGAAGCCATGCGAATCGAATGGCTCGGCCTCGCCGCCGTGGAGCCCGCCGTGCACGACGAGCTCGAGCGGCGCTTCATGCAGTGCTTGAGTCGCCGCGCGCGGTAGAGCCGCGGCGCACGCACGCTTCAACGACGACCGAATTCCGGACGACCGAATTCGCGCTCAATGGCTTCATTGTGCTCGCCGACGCGCGGCACCGCGCGAGCGCCGTCCGGGATGCCGGAGGGCGGCGCAGGCAAACTCACGGGACCATTCTCTGTCTCGACGGTGAAGCGCTGGAGGTGCGGGTGCGATGCCAAGCCTGCGACGTCGTTCAGGCGGCCGTACGCAATCGACGCGGCGTCGAGGCGTTGCAGCAGGATATCGGCGCCATGGGTGGCGAAGCGCGCCGACACCAGCGCATCCAGTTCGGCGCGGTTCTCCACGCGAGCCGCATTGGTCGCAAAACGCGTCTCGGTCGCAAGCGCAGCGTCATCGAGCACGTTGCTGCAGAAACTCTGCCATTCGCGCTCGTTCTGAATCGACAGCAGGATCGCGTCACCGCTCGCCGTGGCGAACACGCCATAGGGAGCGATCGAAGGATGCTTGAGCCCGACGCGAGGCGGTGGTCGGCCTGTGCTCTCGAAATGCAGCAAGGGCACCGCCATCCACTCGGCGATCGCTCCGAACAGGGACACGGCGACATGCTGGCCTGCGCCGCTGTGCTCACGCGCGTACAGCGCCTGAAGAATTCCGGCGTAGGCATTCAGGCCCGTGGCGATGTCCACCACGGACACACCGACCCGACCCGGTGCGTCAGGTGTTCCCGTGACAGAAGCCAGCCCTGACTCTGCCTGCACGAGAAGGTCATAGGCCTTGCGACCTTCCTGCGAACCCGGCCCGTATCCGGTGATCGAACAGGTGATCAGTCGCGGTTGACGCTGCCGCAGCGTTGCCGGGTCCAGCCCCAGGCGCGCTGCGGCACCGGGCGCAAGATTCTCGATGAACACATCCGCCGCGGCGATCAGCCGCTCGACCAGACCGCGATCCTCAGGGCGCTGCAGGTCGACGACCACGGACTCCTTGCCACGGTTGAGCCACACGAAATAGCTGCTCCCCCCTGCGGCCGCGGTGTCGTAGCGACGAGCGAAATCCCCCTCGGGTCGTTCCAGCTTGATCACGCGGGCACCGGCATCGGCGAGACGACTGCTGCAGAGCGGTGCCGCAACCGCCTGCTCCAGGGCCACGACGGTAATGCCAGCCAGTGGAGCGCTCATGCAGGGATGCTCACAATGCGATGTTCAGGCGCGCCTGCGCGCCAGAAGCTCCGCCACGGCACGACTCATCTCATTGCCGACAATCGTCAAGGCCTCGTCCACACCCATTCCAGGCTTCGCCAGCAACATCGCCGGCCGTGTCGCGATGGCCACGTGGACTGCGGCTCGAGCGGAAGCATCCGTCTCGGCGCAGCTTCCGCCGAGATACGCCGCAATTCCAGCCTCCCGGCACTCCAATACGGCATCCACTGAATCTTCGAGCGAACCAACATCGGGCATCTTGATCTGCACCAGATGCGCCGCGCGCTCGCGCGCGAAGGCACGGACATCATCGAGCGTATCGCACCATTCATCGGCCACCAGTTCAACGGCTGACCCGAGCCTTTGCAGGATGGCGCGCAACCTGGCGAAACCCTCGATCTGCGCGGCGCGCGAGCCGAAATCGAACGGCGACTCGATGCGCACACGAAACGGCGCCAGCGTGTCGCCCACGTCGGCCAGGAACGCGCCAATCGCTTCCAGATCGCCGCCAAACTCGATACCGGCCGTGCCATAGAGATCGAAATGCAGTGTCGGCGAATAGTCTGTCGCGCCAATCTCGCCGATGCGCTGCGCAACCCAGCGCGCGTAGGCCGCAAAAGTTGCGCCGCGGGGCCCGAGCTTCTCGCCACTGTTGATCAGCCCGTGCGGCAGCACATCCACTTGCTTGAGGATCATCTTGTCGACGTTCACATGGCGATCGTCGCCGCTCTGCGCGAACAGCGGCACACGCTGCGCGATCACGGGCAGCTGCCAATCGCGACAGATGATCTCGGCGCGCGTCTTGCCCGCCACATGCGCGGCCGCGTCCAGCCGCGCCTGGCTCAGGCCATAGCGCAGCGCGCGCGACAACCCTGGCGGCTCGATTGCGCTCGCCGCCGCATCGCCCTGCCTGAACTTCTGTACGGACGTGCCGAGGAGTGCCGGCAACAGCTCGTGCTCCACCGTGGCACGCGCGGTGCGCGGCTCGAAGGGAGACTCTCGGCCGCCCGCGCCCGCGTACTGCACTGTCATCGCGTCGCCCCAGGCGACATAACCGTCCTCCAGTACCAGTCCCAGCGACAGCGATCGCGCGGGCATGCGGATGGCGCTGAAGCCGGCCGTCAACGGCGTGCCGCGATACAGCAGCCCTTCGTGAGCTGCACCGGCGCGGATCGCCGCCTGGTCGTCATACCAATACGCGCCGAGCCCGTCGGCAAGCAGAATGTCAGTGATGCGCATCGACCGGACTGTGCCGTCAGATAACGCGTTGCACCAATTGCTTCGGTGACATCCGCCATGCACGGCGTGCATACGGATAAGGCAGCCTATCGCTCGAGCGCCACGCCCCAGTCCTTCACTTCGCGACCCGGCCCGATCCACTGGTCGAGCAACCGCTCGACCTCTTCCTCGGAAGCTCCCGCGATGCCGATCTGTCGCTCGGCATCCCAAGGCCCCGGCCCGCCGTCGTGATCATGGGCCTCATGCGCACGGCCCTCACTGCAGGCCTTGCACAGCATTCGCACGTCACCGCTCCAGTCCTCCATCCACCGGTCCGCCGCGCGCGCGAGTTCGCGCAGAACATCGATATCTTCAGGACCGGCAACGATGACATCGACGCCATAGGTGGATAGCAACGCAGGCTCGAACATCTCGAGCACGTTGAACACGTGCTGCTCGCGGCCGTGGGAATCGAGCCGCGTGCCCATGGGTGCGCCGTCATGCAGCACCACATCGCCCCAGGCAAAACCGGATTCCGGAAACGGAATGTTCTCGATCCGCGCACGCACCGGGCAGAGTCGTGTTGCCCAGACCGTTTCAGCCTCGCCGTCCGGGTTCAGGCGAACCACTGTGCTGCCGAAATCCCCGTTGATCGGCCCGACACCGTCCGGAAGCTTGACGCCCACCCGTTGCCAGCACGCGCGCGCCGTCGCCCAGTCGCGCAGCGCCGTGGCCGCGATCGCGAGGTTCCAGTTCGCCGCTTCCATCGTCGGTCGAATCTCGACTGCGCGCTTGTTGTAGCGAAAGGACTCCGCCCAGGCGCCGCGATGCTTGTGATACAGCCCGACGTTGTAAAGCGTGTTCGGGCGCTGCATGTCGAGCGCCAGCGCCGCCATGTACTTGCCGAGCGCAGCGTCACGATCACCGGCATCGGCCAGCGTGGCGCCCTCTTCGTGCAAGGCATCCGCCTGCCGTTGAAGATCCGTCTGGTCCATCACTCGCGCACCTCCAGCCCGCGCACCGCATCCAGCACCACCCGCATCGCGCGGCAGTCGTCTTCGTTGTAGTCGAGCAGCCGCTGGCGCAGCGCCGGGTCACGCTCCTGCACCCATCGATCGAACCACTCGATCGATGAGGCGCCGGACGGGTCCGTGTCCCGCCAGCTGAACCCCAGGTACTTGGCCAGCGTCTTCACGCCGAAATCCATCGTCGGCCATTCCGAGCCGCCGTGCACGATGTCGTAGTAAAGATCGAGCGACCTCGGCAGCGAGAACAGCTGATCCACCTCAGCCACGCTGCAGATGCCAGGATGTTTCTCGGCAAGCTTGCGGTACTTCGTCCGCTCGTGCTTCGAGTAATAGACGATCAGCGCATCGCGATGCTGCTGCATGAACTGCCAGGCATCCGCGAATGCCGCGCGTTCGGCGGCGTCCGTCGCATCCTGTGCCCAGCAGGCAACGTATCGCTCGGTGGCATTGTCGCCGGCTTCGCGCACGACGAAGCCGTGCAGATAGACGATGTCCCGCATCGGATCGTCTTCGATGTCGAAATAGAGCTCAGTCGCGGGCCGCGGCACGAAGTCAACCGGTGCGGTGAGATAGGGCCGTGCTGCCGCGCCCGCCGCACGCAGCCGCGCGCGAGCGTGGAACTTGCGCAGCGTAGGCGGCCCGACGCCGGGAAACGGCGTCTTCTTGCCCTGGATGAACCGGGCCGGATCCGAGGCAGCCAGATCCGCCACCGTCGGAAACTGCACAACCAGCGAATCCCGCTTCGCTCGACCGAGTTCCGGGATCAGAGAAAGGTCATCACACCGCTGCACCTCATCGAGGCAGACCTTGCGCCAGACGCATTGCTTGCAGACGCTGGCCGCCGCGGGAGTCGTCACGCCCTGCCCGCCCGGCGCCGACAGTGTCGTCTGCACCGCGAGCCTGCAGTTCAGATACAGGTTCCAGATGGTGTTGTCCGGATCTCTCGTCAACGCCTGGTGCAGTTCATAGCGCGTCTCACGGCCGCGCACGTCCCAGATGAAACCGTAGTCCCCGGCGGACAAACCCAGCCGCCGCAGCAGATCCGTGTAGAGCGCGAGCTGCACGCCGTATTTCTTTTTCAGCGTGCCGTCATCGTCATCGTCGCCGCCCTCCGATCCGGCACCGGACTTGATGTCGATCGCGATGTACAGGCCACTCGATGGCTCCCGCCGCAGCAGGTCCGGTTCGCCGAGCAGATCATCGACCGAGAGCCGGCCGCTGTAGATCAGCGGCTCGCCGCGCGCGAGCGCCGCCCGCGTCGCGGCTTCCTTCTCGTCGCCGCGCAGGCCGGAAAGATCGAGGAACGGCTGCCCGAGCCCGGACATCGTGTCCCGCTCCACTGCAGAGCCACGCTCCCACAGCAGCTGGATGAACGGACTCGGCTCGCCGCGCAGCGCCGGATCCGAGAACGCGTCCATCGTGACCCGGTGCGGACAGGTCAGGTGGTTGTAGAGGAGCGATGGCGTGATGGGGGTCATGGCAGAGCCAAGATATCGCAGCCGCTCGCCTTGTTGGAAACACTCGCGACTTCCAAATGGCCCGTCAGTTGTATTCTCGTGCCCATGGTTCCCTCCCGACGAAAGCCGACGCTGACACTGGATGACATGCGCCGCTATGCCGTCACGCGGACATTGTCCGAGACGACGCTCGGCACGGCGATCAAGCGTCTGGGCTTCGTGCAGGCCGACCCGATCCGGGCGCCGGCCAGGGCGCAGGACCTGACCCTGCGCCACCGTGTGCGCGACTACCGCGCCGGCGATCTCGAACGCCGCTATCCGAAGTTACCCGTCGAGGAAGACTTCTTCGTCAACTACGGGTTCCTGCCGCGCGCTACGCAACAGCTATTGCACCCGCGCCGGGCGCGTACCGCATGGCCAAAGAAGCGCTGGGCGATGGCGCAGGAAGTGCTCGACTTCGTACGGAAGCATCGCGTGGTTCACCCGCGCGAAGTGGATGCGCATTTTCAGCATGGCAAATCACGCAACTGGTTCGGCGGCTCCAGCAACGCCAGCACGCAACTGCTCGATGGCATGCATTACCGGGGCCTTGTGCGCATTGCGCGGCGTGAGGGAGGCGTGCGCGTGTACACCGCCGCCGAGCCGCGAACGGATACCGGAGAGCGTGACGTCGCCGCCGCGATGGACGCGCTGGTCGACGTGATCGTCCGGAAGTACGCGCCGCTACCGGAGCCCAGCCTGCGATCGCTGATTGCGCATCTCCGACTCGCGGCACCGCAGTGGGAACACGAGCGACGCGACGCCTTCCGTCGCGCCATCGCGCGGTTGCCCTCCGCCGAGATCGACGGCCAGCGCTGGTACTGGCCCGACGGTGAATCGCCGCGCTCGCGCCGCCACGAACCCGACGATGCCGTGCGTCTGCTCGCGCCGTTCGACCCCATCGTCTGGGATCGCCCCCGCTTCGAACGGTTGTGGGGCTGGGGTTACCGCTTTGAGGCCTACGTGCCGGCACCCAAGCGCGTCCGCGGCTACTACGCGTTGCCGCTGTTGTGGAGAGACCAGGTGATCGGCTGGGCCAACGCGGCCACCCGGGATGGGCGCCTCACAGTGCACCCAGGCTATGTCAGTGGCCGTGCGCCGCGCGACAGCGGATTCCGCACTGCATTTCAGGACGAAGTCGCGCGGATGGCCCGCTTCCTCGACGTTTCGGCAAGCTGAACTCTATTGGCAGATCTTCTTGCGCGCCTGCAGGCGCACGCCTACAGGCGCACATCTGCCGGAACTCCACGGCCGACTCCCGGTCGAAGCTGAGCTGGGGGGCTCGCCGGCAGGATGCTGACAACCACAAACCTCGTTTCCCCATGGAGAATGACTCATGATGATTTCTGTCAATCGATCGACCTTCAATCCGCGGCGCATTGCCGCCGCCGTCATCGCGTCCGCCGCGCTGGCGATCAGTCTGCCTGCTTCTGCGGCCGACGCGATGACCAAGAAGTCGCAAGACATCGTCGATACCGCCGTTGCAGCGGGTAGCTTCAAGACGCTGGCCGCAGCGCTCGATGCAGCTGGCCTGGTCGCAACGCTGAAAGGCCCCGGCCCGTTCACCGTGTTCGCGCCGACAGACGCCGCCTTCGCAAAGCTGCCGGCTGGCACGCTCGATAACCTGCTGAAGCCTGAAAACAAGGCCAAGCTCGCGTCGATCCTCACCTATCACGTCGTACCCGGCAAAGTGATGGCGGCGGATGTCGTGAAGCTGACGAGTGCCAAGACCGTGCAAGGCCAGTCGGTGAAGATTGCCGTCACCGGTGGCAAGGTCTCGGTGGACGGTGCCAACGTCACATCGACCGACATTGCTGCTTCGAATGGCGTGATTCACGTCATCGATGCGGTGATTCTGCCCAAGACCTGAGCTAGACCCTAGTCAGTGGAGACGGCGACGCACGGACGCAGGTCTATGCGTCGCCGTCGCCCGAATGCGTGTCATGACGCCGAAACCGGCGACTACGGATTCCAGGGATCGATCAGATCGACGCCGCATCGCTCAAAATCCCGCGTGTTCCGGGTTGCGAGAACCGCGCCGCGTGACTGCGCAATCGCAGCGATCATCGCGTCGAGCTGGCTGATCGGCCGGCCAGTAGCGCGACGGGCGGCGCCGATCTCGGCAAACGCCACGGCTGCATCGCCGTCGAACGGCAGGACGCGCGCAGCCATATCCTCCTCGAAGATCGCGCGCGCCGCTAGCGAGAGCGCGCTGCGCCGACGCCCCGATGGCAGTACAGCGATGCCGAGCAGGATCTCGCCCTGAGTCACAGTGGTGGTGAACAGTGAAGTGTCGGGCTGTGTCTCGATCCACTCGATCACACGCCGCTCAGGCTCCGAGCGCAACAGCTCCAAAAGAACATTCGTGTCGAGCACGATCACGGCTTGAGATCCGGGACCTCGCGCATCGGCTCACGCGGCGCGATCTTCAGATCGACGCCGCCTAGCGGCTCCATGCGCGCACGAATGGCATCGACCAACGATCCTCGGCGCGGCGTCTGACCGGCGAGCGCCGTGCGCAGAATGTCCCGAGCCTCCTCCTCCATGGAGCGGCCATGGCGCGCCGCCTGCATCCGCAGCCGCGCTTTCAGGCGATCGTCGAGATCACGGATGGTCATGCTCGCCATCTCAGCTCCGTCATTAAGCAATGATTGCATTGTAGGCATTGATGGCATATCGCGCAAACTACGACCCAACGGTCCAGGCAGCATGCAATGGCTGGCCACCGCCGCCACGTCGAAAAAGCCATGAATACAGGGAGTTATGGGCATCGGCGGACGAGCGCCACGTTCGCCAGTCGGGCCCGTTGGGGACCCGGGGTCTGTGCCGAAAGCAAGCGATTGTTTCGAAGTGCCTAGTTTTATAGGCTTTTTCGCACACACCGATCGTCTAACACGGTACCCATTGAGAACGATATCGGCGCTGGAAATCCAATTATCACCGAAGATTTCCAGAGAAATCCAATGGCGTCGCAATCTCACACGCCTCGTCAACGCGCAGGTGACTGCCGAAAGTTGTCATTTCACCATTGGCGCCAGGGCGGAATCGGTCGCCTTCACGAGTTGCTTGAGAAATCGAATCGCGCGTTCCAAGTCCTCGCGCTTAACCGCGTGACGTTGCGCAGGACCTTCCCGAACCACTCGAGCTCGGTGTGAAACATCACCGCGAAGTTTTAAGTACTCGTTTAACCGCCTACACGCCGATTCAGCTTCGACCCCATTCCATTTCCAATGCTTGCCGACGTCTACGCCTGCGTAGTCCCGAAACAACTCAGTTGCTTTCTCCGCGGTTGGATTGTGAAGACGCGAGATTTCCTGGCGAAGCTTTGACCTGACGAGGTCGGCGATTGCCGGGTCGGAGCAATTCTTGAGCCGCTGCTCCAAGACCTCCTCAAGACTGTCCTCGACGAATGTCTCCCATGCGGTCATCGCCAAAATCAATCCCGCGCGTTTCAGAACTTCGTTCTCAGGCGGCGGCGGCTTTGAATTCAAATTGTCGAAATGCGCGAGCAGATGCTCGGCGTCCTGAATCGCCTGCTCGAAGGTCGCGAGTGCCTTGGGAACCGCGGATGACACGCTGCTAATCACCTTCAAACAAGTCGAGCGTGCGATTGGGGCCGCGGGCCACATCAGCCCAAATCCGTTTCGGCAGGTCGTGTCGAGCGAAGAAGACCATCCGGTAGATCGGTCTTCCCTGGTCATTGCGAACCAGCGGCATCTCGCGGCTGTACTCGAACCCCAGGCCTTCAACCAGCCCGCACCAGTACTTGAAGAATTCGCCCGGCATATTCGCCTTGCTTGCCCGTGTGATCGCATCGACTGCCTGCCATCCCGGCGCGGTGCCATCGAACCGCCGTCGATCAGAATCGAACTCGAGTTCGACATTCCTCGTTAGATCCATCGTGCTGAAGTTGATGGCGAGGTCCACCTTCAGTGCGGCCAGAGCCTTGAGAATGTCGAATGACAAGAACTCGAGGTTGTACGGGTCAACGTAGGCGCAGCACAGCGCGCCTGCCGGCACTTCAGCCACCATCCTTGGCACTGTGTCGCTCGCTGGCCCCCGAAATGCCTTGGCCGGCGCTCCGAGGGCTGCGAGTCGTGCTTCACAAGCCGCGGCTCGGGTGGGGTCCTTGTCGCCCACAAGCATTGCGGTAAACGGCGCAACCTCGGCGAGCGCGCGCCACGCGACCATTGCGCCGCCATCGCGAGTGACATCTTCCTCTCGAACTCGAATTCTTCCCGGCCCACAGAATGGATCGATGAAAACGCGACTCGGCCACTTCCGCCACGCGAAACGGGAAGCCGTCAGATACTCGTGCAACAACCGGTGCTTCTGTTCCGGTACCCAAATGCCCACACCATCTTCATTCGGACCGCTTTCGACGGGCAGCGCCGGGCATGGGTCCGGGAGAATTTGCGGCATCAAAGCTTCCGTGAATTTGTTTTTTTGGCTACGCCGGAAACTGGTCCCAAGTGCGGCCATCGAGGAGGCGACCCGCGACGGATTTTCCCAATCCGTACAGGATGCGTGACTTGCCGGGCCCCTCTAACTGCAGCTTCTGCCGCGGTGTAATGCCGTGCGGTAGTTCCGGCGCCCAATGTCCCCACTGCTTGAAGTGGAATGCGATCTTCCGCTCGTCGCATTCATCTCTCAGCGTTCGAATCCAATCCGGATCCGTCGGGCGGGCGTGATGACCGCTTTCACCGCCAGCGATCACCCAGTCAATGCCCTTCCATTTCTTGATGGACAGCGAACCGAGCAACGGCTCCGCGGATATGAAGTGCACGCGTGCGGGCGAGTCGAGCAACTGTGGAATGCGCAGGTCCGCGTACTTCTGATTCTCGGCGGTTGTACCCAGCCACACATTCATCGGCCAGTTCGCGCCCCACGGCGCCATGCGCTGGATGTTCTGCGGTCGCTTCGTGAGCAGCAGCCAGTCCAGCGAGGGCGTTTGCTCAATGACCGGCCAAAGTTTCTCGCGCCACGAGTTGAGCTCGGCGCGGACTTCGAACACGTCCGACATGGATGCGCAGAACACGCGGCGTCGCTCGCCGGCGCGCTCGGCCTCCTTGTTCCATTTAAGGGGGTGCTTCCAGTGCTCCTCGTTGAAGAAACGTCGGGG
>ERZ795044.162-NODE-162-length-57477-cov-9.026871_pt1 | contig 57477 bp, 58 predicted proteins | sample MGYA00375128_ERZ795044 | MGnify/ENA primary metagenome ERZ795044 (study PRJEB30173, sample SAMN05720213) | anaerobic digester metagenome | isolation source: active sludge of municipal wastewater-treating anaerobic digesters | place: USA | collected 2014-12-22 ...
CGGATCTTCTTCTGCAGCTGCAGGATGCCGTAGACCAGCGCCTCGGCGGTCGGCGGGCAACCGGGGACATACACGTCGACCGGGACGATGCGGTCGCAGCCACGGACCACGGAGTACGAATAGTGGTAATAGCCGCCGCCGTTGGCGCAGCTGCCCATCGAGATGACCCACTTCGGGTCGGGCATCTGGTCGTAGACCTTGCGCAGCGCCGGGGCCATCTTGTTGCACAGGGTGCCGGCCACGATCATCACGTCGGACTGGCGCGGCGACGGGCGGAACACCACGCCGTACCGGTCCAGGTCCAGGCGCGCCGCGCCGGCATGCATCATCTCGACCGCGCAGCAGGCCAGGCCGAAGGTCATCGGCCACATTGAGCCGGTGCGTGCCCAGTTCCACAGCGCATCCATGCTGGTGGTGACGAACCCGTTCTGCAGCAGCGGGTTGTCGCCTTCCGGGCGCAGGATGTCGTCCAGCCGCCCTTCGGGCAGCGGGTTGCTGGCGATTTCCAGGACTTTCTGGACGATATTGCTCATTCCCACTCCAGCGCGCCGCGCTTCCACACGTACACGAAGCCGATCACCAGCAGGCCCAGGAACACGCCCATTTCGACCAGGCCGAACACCCCGAGCTCGCGGAACACCAGGGCCCATGGAAAGACAAAGGCGATTTCCAGGTCGAACACGATGAACAGGATCGCGATCAGGTAATAGCGCACGTCGAACGGCATGCGTGCGTTCTCGAACGCGCTGAACCCGCATTCGTACGGATCGAGCTTGTCGGCGCTCGGGCGCTTCGGCCCCAACACGTTGCCGACCACGATCAGGACGATGCCGATGCCGGTGGCGACGATCAGGAACAGCAGGGTGGGCAGGTATTCGGCCAGCACGCGTGCCTCGATTGTTCTTCTTGGGAGGGCCAGCCGGCACCAAGGCCGCTCGCTATATCCGCATTATTGTAGCCGGGCAGGCTCGGCGGCGGCCATACCCGGATGCATCACCCGGGTGAAAACGTCGCCAGCATCACGGCTCAACCGCCTTCGAGCGCTTCCCAGCGCAGGTAGGCGGCATCGAGTTCGGCCTGCGATGCCGCCATCGCAGCATTGTCCGCGGTGACCTGGGCGGCATCGCGCTGGTAGTAGCCGGGCTCGGCCATGCGCGCGGTCATCGCCGCCAGCTGCGTTTCCAGCGCCTCGATGCGCAAGGGCAGTTGCTCCAGCTCCTTGAGTTCCTTGAAGCTGCGCTTGGCCTTCGGCTGTGTAGAAACCGCCGGTGCAGCAGCAGGCGGCGTGGACCTGGCAGGCGCCTGCGCCTGCCGCTCCGCGGACGATGCCGCCTGCCGCAGCCAGTCGCTGTAGCCACCGACGAACTCGCCGATCCTTCCGTCGCCCTCCATGACGATGGTCGAGGTCACCACGTTGTCCAGGAAGTCGCGGTCGTGGCTGACCAGCAACAGCGTGCCCGGGTAGTCGCCCAGCAGTTCCTCCAGCAACTCCAGGGTTTCGACGTCGAGGTCGTTGGTGGGTTCGTCCATCACCAGCAGGTTGGACGGTTGGGCGAACAATCGCGCCAGCAGCAGGCGGTTGCGCTCGCCACCGGACAGGCGGGTGATCGGCGCGCGGGCGCGCTCCGGGGTGAACAGGAAGTCCTGCAGGTAGCCGATGATGTGCTTCTGCTTGCCGCCGACCTCCACGAACTCACGCCCCTCGGCGACATTTTCGATGGCGTTCCAGTCCTCGCGCAGGGTGGCGCGGTACTGGTCGAAATAGGCGATCTGTAGCTGGGTGCCGCTGCGGATCTCGCCGGCCTGCGGCTGCAGGTTGCCCAGCAACAGCTTGAGCAGGGTGGTCTTGCCGCTGCCGTTCGGGCCGACCAGGCCGATGCGGTCGCCACGCATGATCACGGTGCTGAAATCGCGCACCAGGACGTTGTCGCCATGCGCGAACGTCACCGCCTTGGCCTCGATCACCTTCTTGCCGGATTCGCCCGCCTGCGCGGTGGCCATCTTCACGTTGCCGGTCTGCGCACGCCGCTGCGCGCGGTCCTCGCGCATCGCCTTCAGGCGGCGCACGCGGCCTTCGTCGCGGGTCCGGCGGGCCTTGATGCCCTGGCGGATCCACACTTCCTCCTGCGCCAGCAACTTGTCGAAGCGGGCATTTTCCTGCGCCTCGGCGTTGAGCCGCTCTTCCTTGCGGCGCTGGTAGTTGTCCCAGTCGCCAGGCCAACTGGTGACCTGGCCGCGGTCGATCTCGACGATGCGGGTAGCCAGCGCGCGCAGGAAGCGTCGGTCGTGGGTGACGAACACCAGCGCCCCGCTCCACTGCTTGAGGAAGCCCTCCAGCCAGTCGATCGCGGTGATGTCCAGGTGGTTGGTCGGCTCGTCGAGCAACAGCAGGTCGGGTTGCGAGACCAGCGCGCGCGCCAGCAACACGCGCCGCTTCATCCCGCCCGAGAGCGCGGCGAAATCGGCATCGCCATCCAGCCCGAGCCGTTCCAGCGTCTCGATCACCCGCTGGTCCAGCGACCAGCCGTTGGCGCTTTCGATCTTTGCCTGCACGTCGGCCAGCGCGTCCATGTCGATGGGCTCGGCATGGATCAGGTGGTGGTAGTGCGCGAGTTGGGCACCGACATCGCCCAGGCCAGCGGCGACCACGTCGAACACGCTGCCGGCCGCATCCAGCGGCACTTCCTGCTCAAGCCGGGTGATCCGGCGACCGCCTTCGACGCGGACTTCGCCATCGTCCGGCTTCAGCTCGCCGGCCAGCAATTTCATCAGGGTCGACTTGCCGGCGCCGTTGCGGCCGATCAGGGCGATGCGCTCGCCCGCTTCGATGGCCAGGTCGACATGTTCCAGCAACAACGGGCCACCGACGCTGTAGTCGAGGCCCTGCAAAGTGATCAAAGGCATCCGCCCATTGTACGTGCCGGCGCCGTCGCGCACCCGCGGGCTTGATCGCGCCCGTGTGCACGCGGGCGCGGGCGCGGTAGGCTTGCGCCCAGCAGCACCCACCCACTCGACCGGAGATCGCCATGAGCAAGGGCATGGACCAGAAAAAGACCGAAAAGAAGAAGCCGGAGAAGTCGCTGAAGGAAAAGCGCGCGGCGAAGAAGGAAAAGAAGGGCAAGTAAGCCCAGGCAACAGGCGGGGGCTCAGGAGCTGCAGGACAGCATCGAGCAACCCGCCTTGTCCTTCGCCCAATCCGGGCGTTTCCCGGCAAATCGTTCCCGGCCCGGCTGGTCGTCATATGGCCGGCGCATCACCTCCAGCAAGTCGCCGATGCCGGCCATGTCGCCGGCATCGGCGCGATCGATGGCCTCCTGGGCCAGCCAGTTGCGCAGCACGTAGTTCGGATTAGCCGCGTGCATGCGGGCGCGGCGCTCATCGCCCACAAGCGGATCTTCGTTCAGACGGGCGGCGTAACGCGCCAGCCAGTCGTTGAACGCAGCCTCGCCCGCCACGCGCTTGCCGGCGTCGTAGAAGGCGTCTTCCAGCGGAGTCAGCGAAGGCCGTGCCGGATCCAGATCGGCCAGCGCGCGGAACCAGAGCGTCATGTCGACTTCGTGGGATTGCATCAGGCCGTGCAGGTCCCGCAGCAGGTCGATGTCCTCGTCGCGACACTCGGCCAACCCGAGCTTGCGCGCGGTGTTGTCGCGGTCCGCTGCGGTGTAGGCAGTCGCGAAGCGTTCCAGCCCAGCGTGCAGAGGCGCGGGATCCGCGAACAGCGGGGATAACGCACGCGCCAGCTGGCCCAGGTTCCAGTACGCCACCCGCGGCTGCCAGCCGAAGCGGTAACGCCGGCCGGCGGCGTCGGTGGTGTTCGGCGTCCAGTCGGGGTCGTAGGCGTCGATCCAGCCGTACGGGCCGTAGTCGATGGTCAGGCCGAGGATCGACAGGTTGTCGGTGTTGAGCACGCCATGGACGAAACCGACCCGCATCCAGCCGGCGACCAGTCGCGCGGTGCGCTCGCAGACCTCGGCGAACCAGTCGGCGTAGATCCGTTCGCCCTGAGCCTGTCGAAGGGCGCCCTGCCCCTGCAGGTGCGGGAAATCGCGGGCGATGCAGAAATCGGCCAGCTTCCGCAGCAGGTCGATGTCGCCGCGCATCGCCGGCAACTCGAAATGGCCGAAACGCAGGAACGAGGGTGCGACCCGGCACACGATGGCGCCCGCTTCAACCTCCGGACGGCCGTCGTAGAACATGTCGCGGACCACGCCCTCGCCGGTGGCGACCAGGCTCAACGCGCGGGTGGTGGGGATGCCGAGGTGGTGCATCGCCTCGCTGCAGAGGAATTCGCGGATCGACGAGCGCAGCACCGCGCGACCGTCGGCGCTGCGCGAATACGGAGTCGGCCCTGCACCCTTCAGTTGCAACTCGCGACGCCGGCCATCCGCCAACACAGCCTCGCCCAGGCTGATCGCGCGTCCATCGCCCAACTGCCCTGCCCAGTGCCCGAACTGGTGGCCGCCGTAGTTGGTCGCAAACGGCTGCATGCCGGGTAGCAGCGCATTCCCGCCGAACACGCCGGCGAATTCGGCTGAGGCCACGTCGGCCTCGCTGAAGCCCAGCTCGGCGGCCATGTCCCGCGAATGCGCCAGCAGGCGCGGTGCATCGACCGGGGTTGGCTCCACCGAAGACCAGAGCGCCGCCTGGACCTGTCGCGGGAAAACCCGCGTCTCCGGGTCCCCCGGCAAGGCACGCAGTAAGCGGTTGTCGAACGTCGGGAAGTGCATGGATCATGGTAGCTGGCCCGGCACTGGAGCCTGGGCTCAGGCCACCGGGCGTACACTGTGCGGTCAATCCCGGCGGTCACGCCCAATCCAAGAGTCACATGGGACGCATATGAGCGCCGAAACCACCCCCGACATCAAATTCACCGACCTCGGCCTGCCCGAGACCCTGCTGCAGGCCCTGCGCACCGTCGGCTACGAATCCCCCAGCCCGATCCAGGCCGCCACCATCCCGCCGCTGCTGGCCGGGCGCGACATGATCGGCCAGGCCCAGACGGGCACCGGCAAGACCGCCGCGTTCGCCTTGCCCGCACTGGCCAAGCTCGACGCCGCCGCCAGCAAGCCGCAGGTGCTGGTGCTGGCGCCCACCCGCGAACTGGCCATCCAGGTCGCCGAGGCCTTCCAGAAGTACGCGACCCACATCCCCGGCTTCCACGTGCTGCCGATCTACGGCGGCCAGAGCTACCAGCCGCAGCTCAGCGCGCTGAAGCGCGGGGTGCATGTCGTGGTCGGCACGCCCGGCCGGGTGATCGACCACCTGGAGCGCGGCTCGCTGGACCTGTCCGCGCTGCGCATGCTGGTACTGGACGAAGCCGACGAGATGCTGCGGATGGGCTTCATCGACGATGTCGAGGCAGTGCTGAAGAAGACCCCGGAAACCCGCCAGGTGGCGCTGTTCTCGGCGACCATGCCGGCGCAGATCAAGCGCATCGCCCAGACCTACCTGAAGGATCCGGTGGAGATCGCGATCAAGTCGCTGACCTCGACCGCGGAGAACATCCGCCAGCGCTTCTGGATGGTCAGCGGCATCAACAAGCTGGACGCGCTGACCCGGATCATGGAGGCCGAGCCGTTCGAGGCGATGATCGTGTTCGCGCGGACCAAGCTGGGCACCGACGAGCTGGCCGAGAAACTCGCCGCACGCGGTTTTTCCGCCGCCGCGATCAATGGCGACGTCGACCAGAAGATGCGCGAGCGCACCATCCAGCGCCTCAAGGACGGCCAGATCGACATCCTGGTGGCCACCGACGTGGCCGCGCGCGGGCTGGACGTGGACCGCATCAGCCACGTGCTGAACTACGACATCCCCTACGACACCGAAAGCTACGTCCACCGCATCGGCCGCACCGGCCGCGCCGGCCGCAAGGGCGAGGCGATCCTGTTCGTGGCCCCGCGCGAGCGCGGCATGCTGGGCGCGATCGAACGCGCGACCCGGCAGAAGATCGAACAGATGAACCTGCCGAGCGTCGATGCCGTCAACGAGCGCCGGGTGGCCAAGTTCCTCGACAAGATCGAGGGCGCGCTCGGCAGCGCCGACCTGTCCGTCTTCCGCGACCTGGTGGAACGCTACGAGCGCGAGAAGAACGTGCCCGCGGTGGAGATCGCCGCCGCCCTGGCGCAGCTGGTGCAGGGCAAGACCCCGCTGCTGCTCGCCAAGCCCGCCGCGCCCGAACGCGCGTTCGAGGTGCGTGAGCCACGTGAACGCAGCGAGCGCCCGGAGCGGGGCGAGCGCCCCGTTCGCGAGCGTGCCCCGCGTGAACACGCACCGCGAGAGCACGGTGCGCCCGAGGTCGGCATGAAGACCTACCGCATCGAGGTCGGCTACCAGCACGGCGTGCAGCCGGGCAACATCGTCGGCGCGATCGCCAACGAGGCCGACCTGGAGGCGCGTTTCATCGGCCGCATCGACATCCGCGACGACTTCACCCTGGTCGACCTGCCCGACGGCATGCCCGCCGACCTGCTCGCGCACATGCAGACCGTGCGGGTCGCCAGCCGCCCCCTGCGGATGCGCCCCGCCGAGTCGGCGGACATCGACGCGCCCAAGGCCAAGCGCAGCTTCGGCCCACCGCGCGGCGACCGCCCCGGCGGCGGACCACGCAAGCCGGGTGGCTTCAAGCCGCGTGGCCCACGCTTCTGAGTGACGATAAGCGCATGACCCATCGCGATTGGCGATGAGGTCGCGGTCTTTGCCATCATCCGCCGCATGCCGCGCCTCCTCGTCTTCCAGCACGTCGCCGCCGAACCGCTGGGCACGCTCGATCCGTTGATCCGCAAGCGCGGGCACCGGATCCGCTTCAAGAATTTCGAGCGCCACCCGGATGCCCAGCTCAACGTCGACCGTTATCGCGGCCTGGTCGTGCTGGGCGGGCCGATGAATGTCGAAGACCACCCACGGCGCCCGCACCTGCGCAACGAGATGATCGCCATCGAGCGGATGCTGGAACAGGGCAAGCCGGTGCTGGGGATCTGCCTGGGCGCGCAACTGCTGGCGCATGTGCTGGGCGCGCCGGTGCGCCGCAACGAAGTGCCGGAAATCGGCTGGTATCCGTTGCGGAAAACGACGGAAGGAACGAGCGATCCGGTACTCGCGCCGCTGCAGGCGGACACGCCGGTGTTCCAGTGGCATGGCTGCCGATTCGACATCCCGGAGGGTGCCGTGCACCTCGCGCGCAGCCCGCAATGCGAGCAGCAGGCCTTCCGCCACGGCGACAACGCCTACGGCTTCCAGTTCCACCTGGAAATGGACGAGCGCCTGGTCGAACGCTGGCTGGCCAATCCTGCCTACCGAGAGGAACTCGCCGATTCCGGCCTGCCGCACGACGCGGACGCGATCCGCGCGCAGACACGGCTGCACATTGCGGCCATGCAGCAACAGGCGGATGCCGTGTTCGGGAATTTCCTCGACCTGGTCGGACGCCCGCAGCGCCGCTTCACCCTGCCCTCGCGCGAGTGGGCGTGAGCGAGCGCAGCTACGACGCACTTGTCGTCGGCGCCGGCGCTGCCGGCCTGATGGCAGCGATCACCGCCGGCAAGCGCGGCTTGCGCGTGCTGGTGGTCGATCACGCCAACAAGGTCGGCAAGAAGATCCTGATGTCCGGTGGGGGGCGCTGCAATTTCACCAACACCGGCACCACGCCCGCGAACTACCTGTCGGCGAATCCGCACTTCTGCAAGTCGGCGCTCGCGCGCTACACGCCCTGGCAGTTCATCGACCTGGTCGAGCGGCACCGCATCGCCTACCACGAGAAGGAACTCGGCCAGTTGTTCTGCGACGAGTCCTCGAAACTCATCGTCAGGATGCTGCTCGACGAATGCACGGCAGGAGGCGTCGAGGTCCGCACGCAATGCACGATCGAGCGCGTGGAACACCTGGATGACGGCGGCTTCCGCCTGCGCACGTCGCAGGGGAGTTTCGCCGCGCCCGCAGTGATCGTCGCCAGCGGGGGCCTGTCGATCCCGAGCATGGGCGCGAGCGGTTTCGGCTACGCGCTGGCGAAGCAGTTCGGCCACGAGGTGCTGCCGACCCGCGCCGGCCTGGTGCCGCTGACCCTGACCGGCAAGCACGCCGAACGCCTGCAGGACCTGGCGGGTGTCTCGCTGCCGGTCGAGGCACGCTGCAACGGGGCGAGCTTCCGCAACTTCATGCTGGTCACCCACCGTGGGATCAGCGGACCGTCGATCCTGCAGATCTCCAGCTACTGGCAACCGGGCGACGACCTGCGCCTGGACCTGCTGCCGGGCACCGATGCCGATGCCCTGTTGCGCAACTGGCAGGCCAGCCGCCGCGACGCCGAGCTGAAAACCCTGCTGGGCGAAGTCCTGCCGAAGCGCTTCGCCCAACGCCTGTGCGAGCACTGGATCACCAGCAAGCCGTTGCGGCAATACAACGCGCCGGAACTGCGCGGCATCGCCGACCTGCTGTCGTCGTGGCCACTCGTCGCCAGCGGCACCGAGGGTTATCGCACCGCGGAAGTCACCCTTGGCGGCGTCGATACCGACGGCCTGTCATCCAGCACGATGATGTCGAAACACGTGCCCGGCCTGTACTTCATCGGCGAAGTGGTCGATGTCACCGGCTGGCTTGGCGGCTACAACTTCCAGTGGGCCTGGGCCAGCGGCCATGCGGCGGGACAGGCGCTGTGTGGGTAGCGTTTGCCCGCCATCCCCGCGAAGGCGGGAATGACAAGCAAAGCGTCAGAACGGGAACGGGATGCCGATCCTCGGCCCGAAGTACCACCACGCGAATCCGAGGATGGCCACCCAGAGCGCGATCTTGAACAGCGCGCCGACCACCTTGATGGCGGCGTAGATCGCCACGATCAGCACCACGAACCCGATCCAGCTCATGCGGCTGCGTCCTTCGTTGCCATTCCGTCCACCAGTGGCTGCAAGTGCGGATCAAGCGCGACGCGTTCGTCGAACACGAAGCAGCGTCCGTCATAGCCCACGCCGCCCACCGCCTCGAAATACCCGAGAATGCCGCCGTCCAGTTGCAGCAGGTTGTCCATGCCGTCATGGCGCAGCCACAGCGCGACCTTCTCGCAACGGATACCCCCGGTGCAGAAACTGACCACGGTGGCATCGGCCAATGCGCCGCGATGCGGCGCCAGTGCGTCGGGCAGGTCGGTGAAATTGTCGATGGGCAGGGTCAGTGCGCCTGCGAAGCTGCCGAAGCCGAATTCCTCGCGGTTGCGCGTATCCAGCAATACCAGCCGCTTGCCGTCATCGTCGTGGCCCTGTTCGATCCAGCGGGCGAGCGTCGCTGGCGCGACCGCGGGCGCTCGCTCGCCGGTGTCCAGCGGCGACGCATGCTCGCGCCGGAACGCGATGACCTCCTCCTTGCGCTTCACCTTCAGCCGCGCGAAAGGCACCGTCTCGCTCCAGCTCTCCTTGGCCTGCAGGGATGCGAAACGCGGGTCCTCGCGCAGCCAGGCGAGGAAGCGGCGCAACACATCGGCATCGCCGGCCAGGAACAGGTTGACGCCTTCCGGGGTGACCAGCACGCTGCCGCGCAGGGCATCGGCTTCGGCGCGTTCGCGCAGGCGTACGGCCAGCGCATCGGCGTCGTCGATGGCGACGAACAGGTAGGCGGCGATGTTGAGGATCACGCCGCGACTTCGCGGTGGCCCGCGGCATGGCGCAGCAGGATGCTGCAGCAGGTCACCGCGCCTTCGGCCTTCTGCAGTTCCGAGACATCCACCGTGACGACCTCGATGCCGGCGCTGCGCAGGCGTGCCAGCGTGCGCGGAAAGCCCTCCGGATACAGCAGCGCATCGCCCACCCGCACGGCGTTGGCGGCGTGCTGCTCGGCTGGATCGACCTCGATGATGGCGTAATCGGCGAACGTGGCGACATCGACCCAGGCCGGATTGACCAGCACCGTCGCTTCGCCGACCTGGGTGACCGCCGACTTCAGGTGCAGGCAGCCGCGCGTCGCCACCGACGCCACGGCGTAGCCATGCGGTGCGAGCAATGCGCGCAACTGCTCGTGGCCGGCGGCATTGCTGCGCGCAGAGATGCCGACGAACACGCGCTTGCCGATCCGCAGCACGTCGCCACCGTCGAGCGTCCCGGGAGCTTCGATCCGCGACAGCGGGCGAACGCTGCCGAGCAACTCCAGCACCGCGCTGCCTTCGTCGCGGCGGGATTCCGCCCCGGGTCGGGTGGCAACGGCGAGTTCGTCGAACGCCAGCGCCACGTCCTCGACGAACACCGAATCCGGCCACGCCGCCTCGGCTGGCAATTCCAGCACCCGGCAACCCAACCCCTCGAGTGCGGCGCAATAGGCCGCGTGCTGCGCGCGTGCGCGCTCGACGTCGATGGCGTCGCGCTCGACGAAGGACAACTGGCAATCGGCGAGCGCCGGGCTGACTTCACGGGTGATGGCGGTCCACATCCCGCCATTGTATGCCGGCTACTGGCGTGGGCATGGCGCTCCCGGCGTACCGAACACGGCCCTGAAGCGAGCCTGCTGGACCGGCGTCGCCGCCGGCTCGCGACTGATGAACATCTCCTCGACGAAGCTGTCCATGCGCAGGCCCACCGCGGCATAGCTCGGGCGGATGTCGAAATAGGACGTATTGCCCACCGCTTCGGCGAAGAAACCGGAGAAGTCGCTGCCTGTCAGTGACCCCGCAATGCGTTCAAGGTCCGCGAGCGCATAGGCCTTGCCGGGCTTGGCGAACTCCGCATGCAGCACGCGCATGAACTCCGGCAGGCCGACCTTGTCGCCGCTGCGCTCACGCAGGGCAACGTCCAGCGCCAGCGCGGCCAGGCTACCGCCGCCGTAGACCAGTTGCCGGTTGGGTTGCTTGTCCTTGCCCGCATCCCGCACGCTCATCTGCAGGTGCTGCGCGTAACGCGCGATCAGGTATCGGCGCGGCACGTTCTCCAGGCGCTTGAACAGCAGGTTTTCGTCCAGCCAGCCATTGCGGGCCAGGGTCACGATGGTGAGGTAGTCGGTCACGCCTTCCTTGAACCATTCCTCGCGATGGTCGGCGGGGACGATGCTGAGGCCGTTCCAGAAATGCAGCAGCTCGTGGGCCATCACGTAACCCCAGATCACCCGGTTGCGTGCATCCGCATCGCCCTGGACGAACTGGCTGAAGCTGCTGGCGAACGCACCGCCATCGCCACTCTCGTGCTCGTTGATGATGACGAGGTAGCGCTTCGACAACGGCGGTCCGCCGAACAGGTCCGCGTAACTGGCCAATTGCGTGCGCAGCAGGTCGACGAACAGCGGCGCGCTCTTGCGGTAGCGCTGGCCCAGGACCAGCGTGAGTTCCACGCCGCCTGCATCGAAGGTCTCAACCTGCGCGGTGCCGAGGAACAAAGCATTGCTGACCAGTTCGCGACGCGAATCCACCCGGAAGCGATCGCCGCCGCCAATCCGCGTCCATGGCGTGCGTGCGTGCCAGCCCTGGGGAAGCTCGAAATCGACCTCGATCGGCGCCTTGACCGGCGCATCGCCGTCGGCGAAGAACAACGCCGCACCGGTCACCATCACGCCCTCATCGGTGCGATACGACACCTCTTCCATCCCGGCAGGCCACGGATACCTGTCGTGTTCGAGCCGCACCGAATATGACAGCCGTATCCGTCGCCCCCCCGCGATGGCGTAGTCGCCCGCACCTAGATCCTCCAGCGCGAGCGCCGCGCCTTTCGCGTCGGTCACGCGCATGCCATCGACCAGGCTGGCCTGCCCGTTCGGCAACCCCGGCACCTCCATCACGTTGTACATCGACAGCGTGTCGCTCTGCTGCCAGAGATCGGCCTCGACCACCGCGCGAGTGGACTGCGCATCGACCCGCACACGGTAGCGGTTGGGCTTGCCATCCCAATCCGCGGCGACGCCGGTGAGCGGCAGCAACAGGAACAGCAGCAAGGCAGGCAGCAAGCGCGACATCGACGGCATCCACTTCGGGTTGCGCAAGGGATACGGCGGGTGCGCGGGCGGTTGCAGTCGCGGCATGATGTGCGGATGTCCCCGCCGTCAACCTACCCTGCCCGCCTCGCCGTCATCGGCGGCGGCCCCGCCGGCCTGATGGCCGCCGAGGTCGCGCGCGCGGCTGGCATCGACGTCCACGTGTTCGAGGCCAAGGGCTCGGTGGGGCGCAAGTTCCTGATCGCCGGCAAGGGCGGGCTCAACCTCACCCATTCCGAGCCGCGCCCCACGTTCGATGCGCGCTATCGCGAACGGACTGCGCAGATCGGCACGTGGCTCGATGACTTCGATGGCGATGCCCTGCGCGATTGGGCACGCGGCTTCGGGGTCGATACCTACGTGGGCAGTTCCGGGCGGGTGTTCCCGATGGATCGCAAGGCCGCGCCGTTGCTCCGCGGTTGGGTGCGCCGATTGCGCGATGCCGGCGTGCACTTCCACGTCCAGCATCGCTGGCTGGGCTGGGACGATGCCGGCGCATTGCGCTTCGCCACGGCCGGGGGCGAAACGATGTTCGTGGCGGATGCGGTGGTCCTGGCGATGGGCGGCGGCAGCTGGCCACAGCTTGGTTCAGATGGCGCATGGGTCAGGATACTGACTGGGCGCGGCATCGACATCGCATCGCTGCAGCCCGCCAATTGCGGTTTCGATATCGGCTGGAGCGCGTTCCTGTCCAGCAAACATGCGGGGGCGCCACTGAAGCCGGTGGTCGCGCACTGGCGCGACGCCGCGGGTATCGAACATGCGTTGCAGGGCGAATGCGTGCTGACCGAAACCGGCATCGAGGGCAGTCTCATCTATGCCATCGCCGCCGACCTGCGCGATGCGATCGCACGCGATGGCCACGCGCTCCTGCACCTCGACCTGGTTCCCGGCCGCACGCCGGAACGCTTGCAGGCGGACCTCGCGAAGCCACGACATGGGCGCAGCCTCGGCGAACACCTGCGCCGACAGGCCGGCATCGACGGCGCGAAGCTTGCGTTGCTGCACGAAGCGCTGGACAAGCCGGCATTGCAGGACATGGCACGCATCGTGGCCACGCTGAAGCGCTTCCCGCTGCGGCTGCTGCGCCCGCGACCAATGGCGGAAGCCATCTCCAGCGCGGGCGGCGTGCGGCTCGAGGCCATGGACGATGCATTGATGCTGCGCGATGCGCCGGGCGTCTTCTGCGCAGGCGAGATGCTCGACTGGGAAGCGCCAACCGGCGGCTACCTGCTCACCGCGTGTTTCGCCAGCGGCCTGCGCGCCGGGCGTGGCGCGACACGTTGGCTGCGCGAAATGGGGGCAGGGTGAATTTCGCGCCGATCATGCTTGTGTTATGGCAATCGCTTGGCCGCGAAACTTCACTCTGACCCCATTTCGCCTGCGACTCAGGGCTTCTTCGCCGCCTCGGACCTGGCTTTCTCCGCCGCCGCCTTCGCGCGTTCCGCGGCGTCCTTCTGGAACTCCGCGATGTAGGGAAGTTCGCGCAACACGCGCGAATGCGGATCCAGCGTGTAGGTCGCGCCCGCAGGCAGGTCGACATGGCCGCGACCATCGGTCATCGCCACGTCGACCACCCTGTCGCCGACGCGCACCTGCACCGGCAACGGGAATGGCGCTTCACCACCGGTCTTCCACCGCAGCGACAGACCATCGGCATCGCGCGTGGCCTGCAGGTCCGGCAAGGCTGCATGACGGAGGTAACCGTCGAAGAACCAGCGGTAGTCCTTGCCGGTGATGCGGCTGACGATGGCGATGAAGTCGCTGGTCGATGCGTGGCGCGGCTTGAAGTTGCCCGGCTGCGGCGTGGCGGTGCCATAGACCAGCTCGCGTATCGCGCGGAAGAACGCGGCATCGCCGATCTGTCCGCGCAGCGTGTGCAGCATCAGCGAGCCCTTGTAGTAGGTGTCGTTGCCCGGGCCCTGCCCGGCCGCGTACACCTCGTTTTCCGGGAGGCCGCGCCCGGAGATCACCGGATACTTGTTGGCCAGCGCCGCACGTTGCTTCATCAGCGCCGCCATGTACGCCATGTCGCCACGCAGCCATTGCGCGTAGAGCGGCTGCATGTAGCTGCCGAAGCCCTCGTGCAACCAGAAATCCTCCCAGTCGACATGGGTCAGCTGGTTTCCGAACCACTCGTGGGCGAACTCGTGCTGCAGCAGCCAGTCGTAGCCGTACTCGTCCTTCTTGTAGCCATTGCCATAGGCATTGATGGTCTGGTGCTCCATGCCCAGGTGCGGGGTCTCGACCACGCCCATCTTCTCGTCGGCGAACGGGTACGGCCCGATCATCTCCTCGAAGAAGTCCAGCATCGGCGCGAATTCGGCGAACAGGCCCTCGGCCTTGGTGGTATTGCCCTTCAGGTGCCAGAACCGCAACGGGATCGTGTTGCCGTAGCGCGACCGGTACTCGCCCTGCAGCAATTCGTACGGGCCGATGTTGAGCGCGATCGCGTAGGTGTTCGGATGCTTCGCGCGCCAGTGGTACGTACGCCAACCCTCCTGCTCCTCCATGCCGGTGGCGATCCCGTTGCCAGCCGCGACCAGCGGACTCGGCACGGTGACGTGCTGCACGACTTCCCCGGGCTCGCCCATGGGATGGTCGATGCAAGGCCACAGCAGGTCGCAACCTTCGCCCTGCACGGCAGTGGCGACCCAGGGCTCGCCGGTCGGCGCCGTGGCCCAGACGAAGCCTCCATCCCACGGGGCTTTCTCGGCCACGTGCGGATGGCCCGAATAGCGGATGCGCAACAACACGTCGGCATTGACCGCCAGGGGCTTCGGCAAATCTACGGTCATTCGACCTTCGGGATTGCGCCAATGCGCGGCATCAATGGCCTTGCCATCCACTTCGACGCCATCCACCGCGTAATTGCGATCCAGGTCGACGACGAGCTTGTCGATCGGCCGCACAGCGCGGAAGGCCAGCGTGGCGTCGCCCTCCAGCCATCGGCGGGCGGGATCCACCTTGAACGAGAGCTCCGCACGCTCGAAGGCCACGGCTTTCTGCTCCGGCGCGAGCGGCAGGCCACTCGCCAAGGTGGTGCGGGTCAACGCGGGTTGCCCGGCCTGCACTACCACGCTGGCGGAGGCGAGTGCGACGGCAAGCAGGCAACGAGCAAGCGGCATGGCGAGGGTCCGGACGAATGGACTTCCACTGTCGCATGTGGGGCCCGGTATCGACCCTGTCTTTCGTCACATCTGCGCCGGCTCGCCGGCGGGTAGGCTCGCGACAGCGACCACCGGGATGCCGCCATGCGCCTGCTTGCGATTCCACTGCTGTCGATCGCCGCCTCGCTTTCGATGCCGGGCAGCGCCTTTGCCCAACAGGCGAGCGAGGATGTCGCCGCTCGCAAGCCATTGGAGGCCTACCTGCAGGGCCATGCCACCGGCGACCCCGCCTACATGCGCGAGGCGTTCCTGCCGACCGCGCACATCGAGGGCGTCCGCGATGGCGCGTTCCTGTCGTGGACGGCCGACGAATACATCGCCGGGTTCAAGGGCGCACCGCCCGCCGACGAGGCGCAACGCAAACGCTGGATCGATCGTGTCGATGTCAGCGGCAACGCGGCGATGGCCAGGGTCACACTGGACTATCCCTCCGGCACCTTCACCGATTACTTCGTGCTGCTCAAGGTCGACGGCGAATGGAAGATCGCCAACAAGGTCTGGACCCGGCGGGAAAAGCCGGCAACGCCGTAAACGCTTCCATCGAGCCACACGCCTGCCGAAGCTGAATACGAGCTTGCAAGTCCACGTTCGCGCACCTCCCATAACGAAAATCTCAGGATTGATTCATCCTTCACACCGCTAACTGCTCGCACGGCGCGAATGGTTCGCGGCCGATGGAGAAGCATCAGGTGGAGAAGATCATGACCCGCCATTTCACCGCGCGCCGACTGGCCGTTTCGCTAATGGCCGCATTGCTCGCCATTGGCGCTACTGCCCCCGCGTTCGCGCTTGAGCAGGACAAGCACGAGGATCGCGACGGCCGCAAGCAGCGCAAGCAGCAAGTCGACCGCGAGGAGTCGAGTCGCGAACAACCACAGCGGCAGGAACCGCAGCGCCAGGAGCGGCAACCCCCGCAGGTGCAGGAGCGCCAGGCCGACCAGCCACGCCCGGCCTTGCAGCAAGGCAATGGCCGCTGGCAACCCGAGCGCCGCGAGAACTGGGACCAGGGCAGCCGCGAGCGCGAACAGCAGCGCCGCGAGAACCTGGACGTGCAGGCCCGCCAGCGCGAAGCAGGCATGCAGCGCCAGGCCGAGCAACGCGAAGACATGCAGCGGCGCATCGCGGAGCAGCGTCGCGAGCAGGCCGGGCAGCGCGAAGCCGACGAACGCCGACTGGCCGACCAGCAGCGGGAGCGCCAGCAGCAGGCTGATCGCCGTGCCGACGGGCAACGCCGCGACAACGACGAACGCATGGCCCGCGAGCGCGCCCAACAGGATCGCCGCACCGCCGACCAGCGCGACGATCGCCGGGACGACCGCAACGAGGCACGCGACGATCGTCGTGACGACCGCCGCGACTGGCGGGACGATCGCCGTGACGACCGCAACGACCGCATCTCCCGCGAACAACAGCAGCGGCGGATCGACGACCAGCGCCGCCAGGCGATGGAGTGGCAACGCCGGGAATCCGATCGCCGTTCGCAGCTGGAACAGCGCAACCGGGAACTCGAACGCCAGCGCCGCAGCCACCAGTACCGCTACCAGCAGGACTACTACCGCCGCTGGCTGGCGCAGCAGTCACGCTGGAACGCGTCGCGTTACGACTATTACAACGACCCGTACTACTCCACCGCGTACAACTACCGCTACAGCTACGGCGGTCGCTGGTACCAGACCAACAGTTATGGCCGCGACCTGTTGCAGCAGGCGATCCGCGACGGTTACCGCGAGGGTTGGTACGCTGGCCAGGCCGACCGCAACGACCGCTGGCGCTTCGACTACCAGGGCAACTACGGTTACATGGACGGTACGTACGGCTACAGCGGCTATTACGTGGGCCGGAACGAATACCGATACTATTTCCAGCAGGGTTTCGAACGCGGGTACCGCGACGGCTATTACCGCCGCTACCAGTACGGGCGCTACGACAACGGGGTCGCGGTGATCCTGCCGGCGATCCTGGGCGCGATCCTCAACATCAGCCGCTACTGATCGACCCTCGCGATGCGACAAGACGCCCGGCTCCGGCCGGGCGTCTTGCTTTCAGGAGCTGCGAATCGATGGTTGCTCAACGCAACTGGCTGTCCTTGCTGCCACGGCGGTTGTAGCCGGCGACGCCCGCTTCCTCGCGATCATGCAGTTCCTGGCACGCCGCGCACAGGCGCACGCCCGGCATCGCCTTGCGACGCGCCGCGGGGATCAAGGCTTCGCAGTCCTCGCAGTGCATGCGGCCAGGCCCGCTGGGCAGCCGCCTGCGCGCACGCTGGATGGCGTCCTGCACCGTCGCGTCGATCTGGTCCTGCACCGCGCCGTCGCCGGCCCATCCGGTTGCCATGGCGTCCTCCCGCCCATGTCTTGAGCGACGGAGACTAGCAACCAGCGGGTGGCGTTGGCGTCGAGGCGGCTCCTCCCGCACACTGTCGGCTGCTCTGGGGGGAGCCGGCATGACACGCACCAACCACCGCGACGACGCCGACGGTAACGGCGTGCCGCCGCACCTGCGCAACCTGCATCGACGCACATACCCGATGCGCACCCTGGGCATGGGCCTGGCGGTCCTCCCGGTCCTGGTGGTCCTGCACGAGCTGGATGCCGGCTGGCCTGCATGGGCGTGGACGCTGTTCTGCGGCTTGGCCTGGCCGCACGTGGCGCGGCTGCGCGCCCACTACAGTCGGGTCCCGTACCGTGCCGAACTGACCAATTTCATGATCGATTCCGCGATGGCCGGGAGCCTGGCGCCGATCATGCATTTCAACCTGCTGCCATCCGCGATGCTGCTCACCGTCGCCACCGCGGACAAGATCAACGCCGGCGTGCGCGGGCTGTGGTCGCGTTCGCTGCTGGGGATGCTGGCCGCGATGCTGCTGTCGACGCTGCTCGCCGGATGGCAGGTCGAGATCGCCACCAGCCCTCCGGTGGTGCTGGCCTGCCTGCCGTTGATGGTCATTCATACGCTCGCGGTGAGCGCCAGCAGCTATCGCCTGGTCCGCAAGGTGCAGAAGCAGAACCTGCGGCTGGACGAGCTCACGCGTTCCGACTCGTTGACCGGCTTGCAGAGTCGCGACCACTGGCAGCAGCAGGCCGGCAGCATGCTGGCCTGGCACGCCGCCACCGGCCAGCCTTCGAGCATGCTGCTGGTCGACGTGGACTGGTTCAAGGCCATCAACGATCGCCATGGCCATGCCATCGGCGACGATGTCCTGCGCGGCATCGCCGGGGTGATCCGCGCGTCATTGCCGGACGGCAGCCACGCCGGGCGGCTCGGTGGTGATGAATTCGCGATCGTGATGCCGGTGGACGCCGGCAAGGCGCGCAGCATCGCCGAGGGCATCCGGGCCGGCGTGGCCACGCTCGACTTGCCGCACCTGCCGATGCTGCGGAGTTCGGTGAGCATCGGCAGCGCAGAACCGCCGACGGCCGATGCGGATTTGCGCACCTGGATGGAGGCCGCGGATCACGCGCTGTACCGGGCGAAGGCCGCGGGTCGCGACCGCGTCTCCAGCACTCACAGCACCGATGGCACACTGGCGGCCACGCACTGAGGCGGATACCCGGCATGACCACGCCATGAAGGAAGGCAGCGAACTCGACCGGCGGCTCATCGTCCAGCTTGCGGATTCCATCACCGACACGCATTCGCTCGAACAACTCGTTCGCCCCTTGCTGGCCTTGCTGGAAAGCGCCACCGGCCTCGAGTCGACCTACATGACCGCGATCGACGAGACCGCGGGATTGCAGCATGTCCTGTATGCGCGCAACAGTAGCCGCATGACCATCCCGGAAGGGCTGGCCGTGCCCTGGGGCGACACCTTGTGCAAGCGCGCGCTGGAAGAGGATCACGCGTATTCGGATGACGTGGCCGAGCGCTGGGGCGATTCGGCCGCCGCGCGCGAGCTTGGCATCGCGACCTATGCGAGCACGCCGATCCATGGACCCGGTGGCCGCCTGTATGGAACCTTGTGCGCGGCCAGCGATACCTCCAGGCCGGCGACGGACGATGCGGCGCGGGTGCTGCGCATCTGCTCGCAACTGATCGGCCAGCAGGTCGAGCGTGAATGGCTCATGCAGGAACTGCGGGCCGCGAACCATGCCCTTGCGATGAGCGCGCTGACCGACCCGCTGACCCTGTTGCCAAATCGGCGCGCGGTGATGGAGGAACTTCCCCGCCGCATCGCCCGCCGCGATCGTGAGCACGGCGCGCTGCTGGTTGCCTTCATCGACCTGGACGGGTTCAAGGCGATCAACGACGCGCACGGGCACGAGGCCGGCGACAACATGCTCGCGCTCATCGGCGAAGCCTTGACGCATACCGCGCGCGCCGGCGACTACTGCGCGCGGCTGGGCGGCGATGAATTCGTGGTGCTGGCCAGCGTTCCGGCGGCCGAAGCCGATGCGGCCCTGGGCGCGCTGCACGACCGCTTGCAGACCGCGACGCGCGGACAGTTCGACCTGGGCGGCGGGATCACCATCGACTATGACGGCCCGAGTATCGGCACCATCCTGGTGCCGGAGCACCAGCACGACGTGGACAGCGTCCTGGCGCTCGCGGACACGGCGATGTACGCGATCAAGCGGCTGCGCAAGGCCCAGCGCGTCCGCTAACCGGACTTGCCCGCTTTCCAGGCCGCCAGCAGTTCGGCTTCCTTCTCGCGGGTGATGCCGGCGCGCGGCTTGGCCTGGCGGTCTGCCGGCAGCGAGTGGAACCACGCCAGCAGGTCGGCCACGGTGGTCGCCAGCGGTCGCAATGTCATTCCCGCGGCCAATGCGCGCGCATTGCTGACCGTGCCGTAGCCGGCATAGGGGTTATCCGCGCGTGGGACCCAGATCGGCAGTTCGACCTTCTGGTCTTCGATGAACTTCGGGGTGACATGGGTGAGTTGCACGCCATTCGCGGTGACGGCCTGGCAGCCGTAGAGCATCGCATCCGTCGTCAACGTGTAATCCGGGCCCACCGCGTTGAAGACCCCGTACGCCCTGGCTTCGGCCAGGCGGATCATCCATTCGCCGAGGTCACGGCCATCGATGATCTGGATCGGATCCTGGCCATCGCCGGGCACCAGCATTTCGCCGCCCTGCGCCACCCGCAGCGGCCAGTAGGTGAAGCGGTCGGTCTCGTCGCGCGGACCGACGATGTAGCCGGGCCGGACGATCGTGGTGCGCTCTCCGAAATGCTTGCGCACTTCGGCCTCGCTCAGCGCCTTCAGCGAACCGTAGAGATTCTCCATGTCGGCACGCAGGCTTTCCTGCGTCTCTGCCATCGCATCCCTGCCCTTGTACACGGCGAGCGGCGAGTGTTCGTCGATGCCGTGCCTGCTGCCATCGGCGTAGACCGAGATGGTCGAGATGAACATGTAGTGGCCGACGTTGCCCTTCAGCACCCTGGCGGCATCGCGCACCCAGAACGGCAGGCTGGTGGGGTTGTCGATGCACACGTCCCACTTGCGGCCGGCGAGCGACTTGAGGTCGCCGGTGTTGCGGTCGCCATGCAGTTGTTCGACCTCGCCAGGCCACTCCGGCGACGGCCGCTTGCCGCGGTTGAACAGGGTGACCTTGTGCCCACGCGACAGCGCGTAGTTGACCTGGAACGGACCGGTGAAGCCGGTGCCACCCAGGATCAGGATGTCCAATGGCTTCGCCGCCCTGGCCACCGGTGCCGTGGCCGTGCCCGGCGTTGCGAAGGAAGGCAGCGCTGCCGCAGCGGCGGCGAGTGTCCCGAACTTGAGCAGATCCCGACGCGTGCTGCGCATGTGCCTTCCCCCGGCTGGTGTGTGCAGCGAGTCTCGCATCGGCGGGTGCAGGCTGCTTATGTCGAAAGTCGGGGTGTCGTCGGTAACGCGATCCGTTGCAGTAAACGGCGCAGCCTACCGTTCGTCGGACGCTTCCCGATCTAGACAATTATTTCTAGACAAAACTTTCTAGAAAAGGCATCGTCCCGGCATCGAAACGACGGTGACCGCAATGCCCATGCCCCGCCAGCCGAAACCCACGCCGGCCGAGCTCGAACTGTTGCGCACCCTGTGGCAACTCGGACCGAGCACGGTCAAGCAGGTCCACGAGGCGCAGCAGCGTGAGCGCCCCGAGCTGGCCTACGCCAACGTGTTGCGGCTGATGCAGATCATGCATGGCAAGGGGCTGCTCAAGCGCGACGAGCGCCAGCGCTCGCATGTATATGCGGTGGCGCAGGCGCAGCGCTCGCTGCAGTCGCGCCTGCTGGACGACCTGATCCACAAGGCGTTCTCCGGTTCCGGCAAGGCGCTGGTCATGGCCGCGCTGCGCAGCGACAAGGTCAGCGACGCCGAGCGCGCCGAGATCCAGCAGTTCCTGGAGGACACCCGCGATGAATGACATGGCGACGAGCGTGGTTCCCGCATGGGGCAGCGCGCTGCTGCATTTCCTCTGGCAGGGCGCGTTGCTCGGCCTGCTCGCCGGGCTGGGCTTGACCCTGCTGCGCAACGCACGTCCGCAGGCACGCTATGCCCTGGCCTGCGCTGCGCTGTCTGCCTCGCTGTTGCTGCCTGCACTCACGTTGGCATGGCTGCTGGCTGCGCCGACTGGCACTGCGGCCGAATCGCTTCCCTTGTTGGTGGGCGCGAATGCGGGGACTGCAAACCCCAATGGCCTGCAGCACGTGTTGGCGATGCAGGCCACGACCTCGATGCCGTGGGTTGTCATGCTCTGGGGTTCCGGTGTCGCGACCCTGCTCCTGCGCATGGCCGGCGGTCTGTGGTGGGTGCGTCGCCTGCAACGACGGGCGTGGCCCGAAGATCCCGGGCATTGGCAAGCTCGTGCCGACGTGCTGGCGGGCAAGCTCGGCCTGCCGCACAACGTGCGCCTGCGCCTGTTCGACGGTGAGGCCCCGCTGGCGATCGGCTGGTGGCGGCCGATGGTGTTGCTCCCCGCCGCGCTGGTCGCACGCATGCCGGCCGGTTTGCTGGAGGCGCTGCTGGCCCATGAACTGGCGCATATCCGTCGCCACGATTACCTGGTCAACCTGTTGCAGGCCGTGGTCGAGGCCCTGCTGTTCTACCACCCGGTGGTGTGGTGGCTGTCGCGCCGCATCCGCCACGAACGCGAACTGATCGCCGACGACCTGGCCGCCGACGCCTTGGGCGATCGTCGCAGCCTTGCGCTCGCGCTGTCCGAACTCGACCGCATGCTCGGCGCGACCGCCGCCGGGCCCATTCCCCGCTTCGCGCACGCCGCCCATGGAGGCCAACTCATGTCCCGCATCCAGCACCTGCTCCGCCCGCGCCAGCATCCACTCGCCATTGGCCTGTCCCTGCCCCTGCTGGGCCTGGCCCTGGCCGGCGCGGCGATGTACGCGCATGCGCAATCCACCGCACCCGCCACGGCTCCGACCGTCGATCACACCGACACCCGGCATCCACCCCCGCCCCCGGCCCCGCCGGCACCACCTGCCCCGCCTGCACTGCCCGCGCCGCCTGCGATGCCCGCACCGCCGCCCCCGCCGCCGCCGCGCGCCGATCGGGTCAAGAAACTGCATGCGGGCGTGGACGCCGCGAACGGCTACGCCATGGTGCGCAAGGGCGATACCGGCTTCCGCATGAGCGGGAGTACCGACGACGTGGCCGACATACGCCGACTGCGCCAAGGCATCGATGGCGACTTCCTGTGGGTGCGCCGCGGCGGCGAGGCCTACGTGGTGCGCGATGCCGGCGTGCTGGCCAGCGTGGACAAGGCCTGGGGGCCGGTCGATGCGCTGGAAGTGCGCATGGACGCCCTGCAGGCGCGCATGCAGCCGCACCAACAGAAGCTGGACGCACTGGGCAGCCAGATGGACCGCATGGCGCCTGTGGAGACGCCGGAGATGCGCGCCGCAGGGCGGCAACTGGAAGACCTCGCCTCGCGCCAGCAGGCGTTGGCCGAAAAGCAGGCCCGCCTGGCCGGGAAGATGGCGAAGGCCGATGACGCCGGCCGGAATGCCCTTGCCCGCGACATGGACCTGCTGTCGGAACAGATGGACGTGCTGTCACGGCAGATGGACCGCCACGCGAACGTGATGGACCAGCAATCGCGGGCCATGCAGCAGCAGTCGGGGAAGATGGACGCGGTGGCACGGCAGATGGAGGCCGCTGCGAAGCCGATGGAGGCGATCGGCCGCGACATGGAAGCCTTGGGCAACCAGATCGAACGCGAGGCCGGCGTCGCCGACATCCGCATCCGCAGCCTGATCGACGAGGCCATCGCCAGCGGCCTGGCGCAGCCGGTCAAGCGTCGCTGACCAGCGCCATCACGCGCATGGCGTATCGTGGCGGCTCCGCACCGGAGCCGCCCGCATGACCCGTCGCTACGCCGCGTTCGCCCTCGCCTGCCTGCTTGCCGCGCCCTGCTTCGCCGCGCTCAAGCCAGGCACCCAAGCCCCACTGTTCAAGGCGCCGGCCTACCTGGCCGGCAAGCCGTTCACCTTCGACCTGGCCGCCGCATTGAAGAAGGGGCCCGTGGTCGTGTACTTCTTCCCCGCGGCGTTCACCAGCGGCTGCAATGTCGAAGCCGCGGCGTTCTCGCAGGCGATCGACAAGTTCAAGGCGCAGGGGGCCACGGTCATCGGCGTGACGTCGGGCAATACCGAGCGCCTCGCGGAATTCTCCAGCGACACGGAGAAATGCGCGGGCAAATTCGCGGTCGCGGCCGATACCGGCGCGAAGATCGCCAAGTCCTACGACGCGACACTGGCGATGAAGCCGGACTGGTCCAGCCGGACCTCCTATGTGATTGCTCGCGACGGCAGGATCGTCCATGTGCATGACGCGATGAATCCGAACCTGCACGTCAAGGAGACGCTGGACGCGGTGACCGCCCTCGCGCGCGCCACCCCGGCGAAGGCGAAGGCGAAAGCCAGCGGCGGTTGATCCACGGCGCCCCGCTCACGGTGCGCATGTTGCGTGGCGCATACTTTCCCGTACAGGGGAATCATCCACGCATGCACTTGATCCGGGCAGTCTGCTTGCTGCTGTGCCTTGCGGTGCCCGCATGGGCCGCGCCGGCCACCACCGCACCACCACCCGCGACCGCCTCCACGGCGGTGCGGCCACTGGACCTGTCGGACCTCGCCGCGCCGGTATTCGCCAACTTCTCCGCGCGCGACGGCCTGCCCGAACAGGTGCTGGTCGATGTGCGCACCGATCGGCAAGGGTTCGTCTGGGCGGCTTCGCCGCAGGGCGTCTCGCGCTACGACGGCCGCCGCTGGATCACGGAGGCCGATCCCGCGATGGCGCATCCGGTCAGCAGCCTGTTCGTCGACCGCAGCGGCATCCTGTGGGCCGCGTTCCGCCACCATGGACTGGCCCATCATGATGGCCAGCGTTGGCGCGTGGAGAACGCGACCACCGGCTTGCCTTTCGACCAGGTGCGACGGTTCGCGGAAACGGTGGACGCGCGTGGCCAGGCCACGCTGTGGGCGGCCAGCTGGACCGGTGGCCTGATGCTGCGGCGGCAGGGCCGCTGGGTCGCCGATCCCGGCAACGCCACCCTGCCGCGCAGCATGACCCTGTCGCTGGCGAACACCACCACGATCGGCGGTGCACGCCGGCAATGGGTGGGCAGCGGCAGCCACGGCCTGTGGTACCGCGAAGAAGGCCACAGCGACTGGACGCAATGGCGTGCCGACGACGTGAACGTGGCGCAGGTGGAATCGCTGGTGACCACCACCGACGCCGACGGCGAAGCCCTGTGGATGTCGGTGTTCGGGGTGGGCCTGATGCGGCTGGACGCGCGTGGCATGCAGCGCTGGACCCAGGGCAAGGGCGACCTGCCGACCAACCAGCTCTACGACATCGCGACTACTCCGCTGGCCAACGGCAAGCGGGCGATCTGGGTCGCCTCGCGCTCCGGCCTGTTGCGCGTGCACGACGGCCGCGTGCAGGTGTTCGACCGCCGCCACGGCCTGGCCTCGGACGTGATCCGCGGGCTCAATGCCTGGCGCAGTCCGAGCGGAAGCGAAGTGCTGTGGCTGGCGACCGAAGCCGGGATCTCGCGCACCGTGCTGGATGGCAGCGCGTGGTCCACCGCGTCGCTGATGGGCGCGCGCTCGGTCGGCGTGTTCGGCGTGCTGGTCGAGCCCGACGGGCATGGCGGCGAGCGGCTCTGGGTCGGCTCCAGCGACGAAGGGCTGGGCCTGTACCAGGCCGGCCGCTGGCAGCGCTTCAGCGCCGACAGCGGACACCTGCCAAGCAATGGCATCAGCATGATCCGTTCGCTGCCGGACGCCACGGGCGCGGGCCGCACGTTGTGGCTGGGCACCTGGGGCGGGGACCTGCTGCGCATCGACGAGGGTCCGCGCTTTGACCGGATGGCCACGCCATGGCCGAAATTGAACGGGCAATCGGTGCAGGACGTGCTGTCGCGCACGGTCGATGGCCACGACGAGCTGTGGGCGGGCACGCGCCTGTCCGGTGCGTGGCGCCTGCGCGATGGCCGCTGGATGGAGATGCGCGCACCGGGTATCGACGGCCAGTGGCGGGTCAGCCAGATGGTCGAACAACGCGACCGCGCCGGCCACGCCTGGCTGTGGGCCGCGACCGACCGCGGGCTGGCACGCTTCGATGGCAGGGCCTGGACCCTGTTCGACCGGTCCACGGGTTTCCCGGACGACCAGTTGTCCGGCCTGCGCCTGTACCCGGATGCGCGTGGCCGGCCGATCCTGTGGATGGGCAGCGCCAGCGTCGGGATCATCCGCGTCGACATCGGCGATGCCACCCGGCCGCGCGTGTTGCCAGCGAACCTGCCGCCCCCGCCCGATCCCTACACCTACGGCGCGCTGCGTGCGCCGGATGGACGCGTGTACGTGTGCAGCAATACCGGCGTGCAGCAACTCACGGCGGACGGCAAGGGCGGCTACACCTCGCGCGCCTTCAATCGCCGCGACGGCATGGTCCACGAGGAATGCAACGGCAGCGCGCAGTTCATCGACGCGCACGGCCGCTTCTGGACTGGCACCCTCGGTGGCCTGGCGGTGTACGACCCCGCGCGCGCGACCGCCGATACCCAACCCAAGCCCCTGCGCATCGTCGGCATGCACGTGGACGGCGTGCCGAAGCCGGGCGCGGCGCTACGGGTTCCGGCGGGTGCCACCACCATCGACGTCGAATTCGCCCTGTTGTCCTGGGACCACGAAGCCGAGTCGCGCTTCCGCACCCAACTCGTGGGGCTGGAAAATGCGCCGACCCCATGGACTGCGCAACCCTCGCGCAGCTTCAGCGCCTTGCCGCCCGGCGATTACACCCTGCGGATCGAGGCGCGCGACCATGCCGGCAACCCCAGCACGCCGGTCGATATCCCGATCCACGTGGCCGCGCACTGGTGGCAGCAGGCCTGGGCGCATGCCGCAGCGGTGCTGGCGCTCCTGCTGCTGGGCTATGTCGCCGCGTGGGCGCGTACCCGTGTCCTGCGCGCACAGCACGATGCGCTCGAACAACGCGTGGCCGAGCGCACCGCCGAACTCGACGCCGCCAATGCCCGCCTGCTCGACCTCTCCTACCGCGATGCGCTGACCGGCCTCGCCAACCGGCGACGCCTGCTGGAGACGCTGGAGCGCACGCCTGCCGGCAGCATCGCGGCGCTGGTGTTCTTCGATGTCGATCATTTCAAGGAACTGAACGATCGCCACGGCCATCCGGCCGGCGATGAAGTGCTGCGGCGCATCGTGCAGGCGATGTCCACCTGCACGCCGTCCGGGGCGCTGCTGGCACGCTACGGTGGCGAGGAATTCGCCTGCCTCTTGCCGGGGATGACGACTGCGGGGGCGGGCGATGTCGCCGAGCGCATGCGTGCCGCCGTCGAGGCGATGCGCGTGCAGATCCCCGATGGCATGCAGGACGCCCGGGTCTCGATCAGTGCCGGGGTGGCCAGCCGCGTGCTGCACACCCCCGAAGACCGGCAACGGCTGCTGCGCGACGCCGACATCGCGCTGTACCAGGCGAAGGACGCCGGACGCAATTGCGTGCGGATCTCCGCTGGCTGAGGCGTGCGACGCGCTACTGCGCGGGTTTTGCCGGCGGCACCAGGCGGTCATGCCATTCCGGCACCAGCATGTTCGCCGCCGAGCCGTACCAGGGGTGGTATTCGGCGACCATCTCGCCCTGCACGATCACCGGGTCGGTGGCGACCAGCGCCTTCGCCTGCTCGATGTCGTCCACCGCGAACACATACAGGCCGCGCCAGCCGGCCGGGTCCTGGATGAACGGTCCCGCCAACGCCAGTGTCCCGTCCTTTGCCATGCGCCCGATGTTGGCCATGTGCCCGGCGAACATCGCATCGCGGGCCTCGCCATCCGGTACCCGGGTCGGGCCGGTCTTGAGGATCACCAGCACGTAGCGGCGCATGCCCCGTTCGTCCGCGCCGGTGCGCTGGGCGAGCGCGGCATCGAACGTCGGGGTAGTGGCCGGCGCGGCGGGATCCGCGGCAACGGCCGTGCCGATGCAAAGCGACAACGCGAAGGGCAGCAGGCGCATGGCCGGTCTCGCTGGGATGGAAGGACGCAGTCTAGGCTGCCGGCGCCGCGCGTGGCATCGGCAGGACTCGCCCCGTGCCCGGCCGGCGCACACGCGCCCGGCCATCGGGCGCATTGCGCGCATCCACCACCCGGCATTGATCCTCTTGCCGTGTTGGCGACATGGCCTGCACGCGGGAATGACATCCATCGGCATCCCCCGCACGGCCGGCACGAGGCGGTCCATCTGCTTTCGCGGAATCGACGGACTGTTGGCGCGTCCGTCACCGCCGGGCTGGTATTCCTGACCTCCCCCACGGAAGGAAAGGAATGCGCCATGACCGACACACGCGACCTTGAACGCAAGTTCTGGAAGGCCATCGACCACGACCGCACGGTCATGCTGGGCATCACCGGCGTGGCACCGCGGCCGATGACCGCACTGGCGGAGGACGACAAGGCACCGCTGTGGTTCTTCACCGCCTCCGGCACAGACCTGGCCGAGAGCCTGCGCGGCAGCATGGGCAAGCAGGCGACCGCGACGGTGACCAGCAAGGACCACGGCCTGTTCGCGACGGTGAGCGGCAAGATCGTGGTCGACAACGACCCGGCGGTGATCGACCGCCTGTGGAATCCCTTCATCGCCGCCTGGTTCGAGGGCGGCAAGGACGACCCGACCTTGCGCCTGCTGCGCATGGATCCGGAGGAAACCCACGTCTGGCTCAACGAGAACAGCCTGCTCGCCGGGGTGAAGCTGATGCTCGGCGTGGATCCGAAGCGCGCCTACGAAGACAAGACCGGCGACATCGACATCGGCTGAGCGGTTGCGTCGCCTGCAATGGCCTCACCCGTCGTCGTCGACCTGCTGCAGGTCGGCGACAGCGCGGTCGTAACCCAGCAATTCGCCTGGCGTGCACTCCAGCACGAAGCACAATTTCGCCAACGTACGGAACCGCAGGCCCTTGACCTTGCCGCTGCGGAACAGCGACAGCTGCGTTTCGCTGATGCCGACAGTGGCCGCCAGTTCGCGCGCCCGCATGCCGCGGCGCGCAAGCATGTCGTCGAGCGTCACCCGGATCGGCATCAGAGGATCTCGTCCAGCTCGGCCTGCAGCGCGCGCGCCTGGTCGACCAGCCGCGCCAGCAACACCAGGGCGGCGCCGACCACGCCCAGCACGATCCCGGACAGGTCGAAATACAGGTATCCCCCGTGCCCGCCCGCAATCCAGCGCGACAGGTTGGTCACCGCGAACACGTTGAACAACGCCCCGGCGAGCACGCCGATGCCGATGTGCCGCATCGCGCGCGCCACCGTCGGATGGAACAGGCGACCTGCGGCCAGGTCGCCCAGCGCCCGCTGCACGGCCCACAACGCCCACAGGTAGCCGAGCCCTGGCAGGAAGCGCACCACCGACAACAACGCGCGCGTGCTCCAGCCTGCGGGCATGTCGGTCGCCATCCGCCAGGGCAGCCCGATCATGCCCAAGGCCAGCAGCAGGAACAGGCCCACGAATACCACCAGCGTCGCGGCGCGCAGGAGCCGGCACTGGCGACGGAAACGATCGGTAATCGGCATGTGATACCCCTGTCGAAGGTCATGGAAATTTAATCTTGACTTAAAGTTTTTGCCATCCTATAACTTTATCCCAGACTTAAATTTCCGGGAAGCACCTGCATGCCATCCGCCATCGAAACCGAGGGACTGACCCGCCGCTTCGGCAACCGCGTGGCGGTCGACGACGTGACGATGACCGTGCCCGAGCGCAGCATCTACGGCTTCCTGGGCCGCAACGGCGCGGGCAAGACCACCACCATCAAGCTGCTGCTCGGCCTGCTCCGGGCGGATGCCGGTACCGCGCGGATAGCCGGCATCGACATCGCCACCGACCGCCTGCGCGCCGCGCGCAGGATCGGTGCGCTGCTGGAGGCGCAGGGCTTCTACCCCAACCTCAGCGGCCACGAGAACCTCGACCTCACCCGCCGCCTGCTGGGCCTGCCGGCATCGGAAATCGACCGCGTGCTGGACGTCGCCGAGATGACCGCGCATGGCCGTCGCCGGGTCGCCGACTATTCCCTGGGCATGCGCCAGCGGCTCGGCCTGGCGCGGGCGATGCTGGGCGCGCCACCGGTGCTCGTCCTGGACGAACCGACCAACGGACTGGACCCGGAGGGCATCGCCGACATGCGCGGCTTCCTGCGCGAACTGCCCGCGCGCAGCGGTGCCACCGTGCTCCTGTCCAGCCATTTGCTGGGCGAGATCGAACAGACGGCGACCCACATCGGCATCCTCAGCCATGGCCGGCTGGTGCTGGAAGGCGCGCTGGCGGACCTCAAGGCGGGCCTGGCCATGGAGGTCGCCGTCGAAACCGACACCCCCGAACGCGCGCTGCTGGTCGCGCGCGAGCACGGCTTCGACGTGGCGCGCGACGAGGCGATGCGGGACAGGGGCGTGGTGGTCGCGCGCTTCGCCGCGGGTGAGGACGTGCGCGAAGCGACGTCCGCGCTCAACCGGGTGCTGTGCATCGCCGGGGGTGTCCGCATCCATGCGCTTGCCCCGCGCCAGCGCTCGCTGGAGACCCTCTACCGCAATGCCGCCCTGTCCGCCGCGCCTGCGGCGGCTTGAGCGAAGGAGACCCGACATGTCGCAGTTCCCCGCTCCGCGCTTCGCCACCGCCCTTGCCGTCGAGGCCTACAAACTTCGCCGATCGCTGGCCCTGCTGCTGGCCGCGGTCGCACCGCTGCTGATCGCGGTGTTCGTGTTCTTCAACCTGCTGCGCGCGGACAAGGGCGCGCCATGGGCCATCAGCCTGCAGACCTCCGCTGCGATCTGGGCGTTCTTCATGCTGCCGATGAGCGTGACCGCGCTCACCGCATTGGTCGCGCATACCGAACATGGCCCGCGCGCCTGGGACCATCTGCGCGCCCTGCCCGTGCCGCGCTGGCACCTGTACGCAGGCAAGGCCGCCTGCGTGCTCGGCGTGGTCGCGGCGATGAGCCTGTGGCTGGCCCTGCTGACCCTGCTTGCGGTCGAAACCGCGGGCGTCATCAAGCCGGCGGTCGCCGCAATCGGCGCGCCCGACATTGCCGGCTACCTGGCGTTGCTTGGCCGTATCTTCCTGGCCGCGTGGCTGCTGGTGGCGGTGCAGCTGTGGATCGCGCTGCGCCATGCCAGCTTCGTGCCGGCGCTGGCGGTGGGCATCGGCGGCACCTTCTTCGCGGTGGTGGCCACCTCGGCGAAGGTCGGCGCGGTGCTGCCGTGGCAGATCCCGGTCAACCAGCTCGCCACCGATCCACTGCGCGTCCAGTTCACCCTGGCATTGGGCTGCATCGGCGGCTGCGCGGTGTTCGCCGCGATGCTGTGGCGCTTGAGCCAGCGCGAAGTGCTGGGCTGATCGCCCGGAGGTTCAGCCCCCGAACAGCCCGAGGTAGTCTTCCAGTGGCCTGCGCAGGATGGTGGTGTTGGCATGCAACGGGATGCGCCCGTCCTGCCAGCGGCCGACGCGGATGCCGGCCTGGCGTCCGCGCTCGAACGCGGCTTCGGCCAACGCCTGCGGCATCTCCAGCCAGAAGATGTTCGAGGCCTCCGCGGCGCTGCGTTCGCGCGCCCTGCCGCTGGCGACCAGCGCGTCGATCAGCTTGCGCACCCGCGCGTGCGCCTGGCCGATCTGCTGGCGGAATGCCGGCAGCGCGTCCAGCGCCAGTACGGCCGACATCCAGGCCTGGTAGAGCCCACCGCCGAACACATGCCGCAGGTCACGGGCTTCGGCGATCTCCGCCTTCGATCCGGCCAGCACCGCACCGAATGGCGCGCCCAGGTATTTGTAGAGCGAGACATAGACCGTGTCGAACGGCGCGGCATATGCCGGGATGTCCAGGTCCGGTCGCGCCAGCAGCAGGCGGGCGCCGTCGAGGTGCAGGCGCGCCCCATGCGCACGCGCCAGGCTGGCGATGTCGCGGACCAGCGCCAACGGCAGCATCTCGCCATCCACGCGGCGGACGGGGCTCTCCAGCGAGACCGCGCCGATCTTCAGCGGATACGGGCCGTTCTCGGAGGCGTCGATCGCGGCGCGCACTTCATCGAGCGACGGACTGGCGCGTCCGGCGGCGAGCGGCACCAGGTTGATCCCCGAAAGGCGCTGCGCCGCATCGCTTTCGTCGCGATAGAGATGACTCTCCTGCTGGACCAGCGCGCGCCGATGCTCGCCGCACAGCACCCGCACCGCCACGTGGTTGGCCAGCGTGCCGGTGGCGAAGAACGCGCAGTCCTCCTTGCCCAGTAGCGTCGCGAAGGCGCGCTCCAGCGCCTCGACCGCGCCTTTCTGCTGGTAGCGGTCGCGCACCTCGGGGTGCGTGCGCGCCAGCTCCGCCAGGCGCGTGGTCATCGCCACCGGATCAGGCGGTGCGTCGTCGCCGACCAGCCACACGCTACGCGCATCGATTGGCGGGAAGGCCGGCGCTGCCGCCGACTGCGCCTCGGCTTCGCCCGGCATCGCGGCGGCGACCGCCGCCACCAGCGAGCCCTGCAGGAAGGTGCGTCGATCCATGGCCGGTTCCTCGCGCCGCGTCTAATGGTGGGCCAGCGCGAAATCGATCGCCGCGACCACCGCGGCAGCCTGCGCCTGATTGCACTGCGCCGGGGTGGCGCGCGGGCTGTCGGGATAGACCTCGGTGGTGGTCACATAGCGCGCATCGGTCATGCCGGCGCACAGCCCAAGTGCGCGACAGTCGTACTCGATCACCCCCGGCGCGACCACCGGGGATCCGATGATGGTGCCGTCCGGATCGGCGGGTGCGATACGGGTCACCTGTGCGACCGCATCGTTGATCGCCTGCTGGAACGCAGGTTCCGGCCGCGCACTGTCGGCGCAGAGGTAGAAGCCGTCGGGGATGGTGCCGGGCTCGTACGCCTTGCCGTCGCGCGCGGCCAGCGCCGGGCGGAATTCGGATTCATCGCTGTCGGTGGTTTCGTGCAGGTCGATGTGCATGGCGATGCGGCCCGCCAGCGGCTCGACCAGGGCCAGCAACGCCGCTGATTCGCGCGCTGGACTGCCGGGCTTGAAGTTCCGGTTCGGATCCAGCGCATCCGGGTTCCAGCGATTGATCCGCTCATAGGCCCACGGACTCACGCAGGGCACCACCAGCAGGTTGGCGCGACCGGCGTAGGCGGCGGCATCGCGTTCCACGAACTGCAGCGCGCCCTGCACGCCGCTGGTCTCGTAACCATGCACACCGCCGGTCACCAGCATCGTCGGCAGGCCGTCGTCCCAGCCGCGGCTGCGGATCGCCAGCAGCGGATAGGTGCCGTCCGGCGCGTAATCCAGTTCGCCGTACTGTTCCACGTCGAAGCGATCGCGCAACGCATCGATCTTCGCCACCACCTCATCGGCATGGCTGCGCAACCTGGGTTGGCGCGCGCGCCACGCGGCTTTCTCGGTAGCACCCCAGGGCTGGCCGGGAACGCCGATCGGATAGGGTTGTTCGGACATGACGGTTTCCTGCAATCAGACGGCGGCGGTGACCACGATTTCCACCTTCCAGCCGGCCCGCGCCAACGGCGCCTGCACGGTGGCGCGGGCCGGCGCTTCGCCCGGTACCACCCACGCATCCCAAGCCCGGTTCATGGCGTCGAAATCGGCGATGTCGGCCAGGTAGATCTGCGCGCGCAGGATCCTGCGCTTGTCGCTGCCGGCTTTCTCCAGCAAGGCATCGATCTCCGCCAGCACCTGCCGGGTCTGGCCTTCGGCGTCGGCGCTGGTGTCCTCCGGCACCTGCCCCGCCAGGTAGACGATGCCGCCGTGGACGGTGGCTTCGGACATGCGCTTGCCGGCGTCGAATCGCTGGATCATGGGCAGGGAACTCGCGGGAGTGAGGGAATCCGCATGGTAACCGCCGCCGCCCGCTGGGTACCCGGCGCGGGCGTCCCGTACACTGGCAGCCTGCCCCACCCCGTGAGTGCCCATGGCCAAGCCCAATTATTCGTTCGAGAAGCGCCAGCGCGAGCTGGCCAAGCAGAAGAAGAAAGACGAGAAAGACGCCAAGAAGCGCGCCGAGCGCGAAGCCGCCAAGGCAGGATCGGCCCCGGCCGACGCACCGGCGACCGACGCAGGCGAGTAATCGATCCATCCATCGCCATCCCCGGTTCGCGGAGATGGCGACGGCGGCCGCGCCAAACGCGGCTTACCAGATGCGGACGCGCTGCTCCGGCGGCAGGTACATGGCATCGCCCGGCTTGACGTCGAACGCTTGGTACCACGGATCGAAGTTCCGCAGCGGGCCGTTCGCGCGGTACATCACCGGCGAATGCGGGTTCGTCTTGATCAGGTTCAGCAGCGATTCGTCGCGGTACTTGCCCTTCCAGACCTGCGCCCACGACAGGAAGAAACGCTGGTCGCCGGTCAGGCCGTCGATCACCGGCGCCGGCTTGCCGCCAAGGCTCAGCTTGTACGCGGTATAGGCCATCGAAATGCCGCCGAGGTCGCCGATGTTCTCGCCCATGGTCAGCGCGCCGTTGACGCATTGCCCCGGCAGCGGGCAATAGGCGTCGTATTGCGCGCCCAGCGCCTTGGTGCGTTGCTCGAAGCGCGCGCGATCCTCGTCGGTCCACCAGTTGCGCTGGATCCCGGCGAAGTCGGACTTGCTGCCCTGGTCGTCGAAGCCGTGGCCCATTTCGTGGCCGATCACCGCGCCGATCGCGCCGTAATTCACCGCCGGGTCCGCGTTCACGTCGAAGAACGGCGGCTGCAGGATGCCGGCCGGGAACACGATCTCGTTGAAGCTCGAGTTGTAGTACGCATTGACCGTCTGCGGGGTCATGCCCCATTCCTCGCGGTCGGTCTTCTGGCCCACCCGGCGATTCTGGTCGTCGCGGTTGTAGCGGCGCATCGCCATCACGTTCGCCAGCACGTTGCCCGGCACCACCGACACGCTGGAATAGTCCAGCCACTTCGACGGATAGCCGATCTTCGGGCGGAACGTCTCCAGCTTGCGATAGGCCTGGGCCTTGGTGGCCTCGCCCATCCAGTCGATCCCGGCGATGTTCTGGCGCAGCGCGGCCCGCAGGTTCTCGACCAGCTTGTCCATCGCCGCCTTCGACTCCGGCTTGAAGTAGCGCGCCACGTACAGCTCGCCGAGGGCTTCGCCCAGGCCGGCGCGGCCACCGACCAGCGCCACCGCGCGCTTCCAGTCGTCGCGCTGGGCTTTCTGCCCGCCCAGTACCTTGCCGTTGAACTCGAACGAGGCGTCATCGATCGCCTTGCTCAGCAGGCCGGCATTGCCGTCGATCGCGTGGAACGAAAGGTAATCACGCCAGGTCGCCAGCGGCGTCGCATCGATCACGTCCAGGATCGGCTGCACCGCATCCGGGGTGACCACGTTGATGCGGTCCGGCGCCTGCATGCCCTGCGCGCGCAGGTGCGCCGCCCAGTCATAGCCCGGGTACTGCTTCTGCAACTCGGCGAAGGTCACGACGTTGTAGGTCTTGTCGCGCTCGCGCAGCTTGGCGCGCTCCCACATCGGCTTGGCCAGCGCGGTTTCCAGCGCCAGGATCGCTTCCGCACGCGCCTTGGCATCGGCACCGTTGATGCCGCCGAAGGCCAGCATCCGCTGGATGTGGGCGACGTAGGCCTCGCGGATCTTGACGAAGCGCGCGTCCGGATTCAGGTAGTAGTCGCGGTCCGGCAGGCCCAGGCCGCCGACGCCCAGCGACGCCAGGTAGCGATCCGGGTCCTTGCGGTCCGCGCCCAGGCCGATGCCGATCGGCGCGTTGCCGCCGTCGATGTCGTCGCTGCCGAACGCGGCGACCAGCTTGGCCTTCGAATCGATCGCGGCGTAGCGGTCCAGCACCGGCTGCAGCGGCTTGATCCCAGCGGCATCGCGGCCGGCGCGATCCATGTAGCTGGCGTAGAAATCGCGCAGCTTGCGCTCGTTGCTGCCGGCCTTCAGGTCGTTGCGCTTGCCCAGTTCCTCGATCAGCGCATGCGCCTGTTCCTCGGCGCGGTCGCGCAGCGCGTTGAAGGACCCGAAGTTGGTCTCGTAGTCCTTCAGCTGGTAGCTGTCCAGCCACTTGCCGCTGGCGTAGCGGTTGAAATCGTCGCCCGGCTTCACCGTGGTGTCGCGCGCCGACAGGTCCACGCCGAAACTGCCGATCTGCGCGTTGCTGGCGCCCGGCTGGGCAGCGATCGCGGCAACGGTGGTCAACGCCAGGGCGATGCCCAGGCTCAAGGTCAATGGCGCAAGGCGCATGGCGGCGTCCGGTTGGAGTGGAAAGGGCCAGCCTACCCGCTCCAGCTGAAAGCCTCCCCTGCCAAAGGTGGGGCCAAAGGGCGCGATGCGGGCCGGGTTAGCATGCCGCCCCTGCCCCGGAGATCGCGCTTGCCCCGTTACCACGGCCCCCTGCTCACCCGCCCGCTTGCCGATGCCCTGCGCGCCGCGCGCGATGCCGGCGACACCGCCTGGACCGGCTCGTTCGACCTTGGCCGCAGCCGCGACACCGCGACGCTGGCTGAGACGCATTGGGAGTGGCGCGGCCAGCGCTATCCCTGGGCCGACACGCTCAAGGACCGCACCCTGTACTGGTGGGATGGCGACGAATTTGCGCCCATTTCGCGCTATGCCGGCAAGCTGATCAAGCTGGTGCCGACCGAATGGGACGTGCCGACCTTCGAGATCGACGGCATCAAGATGCTGCCGACGTCGAAGGCCTCGCCGCTCGATGACGCGAGGCAGAAGGTCGCGCTGGTGCAACCGGCGGGCAAGGCGGTGCTGGACACCTGTGGTGGCCTGGGCTATTTCGCCGCCTGCTGCCTGGCTGCCGGCGCGGCACGCATCCAGTCGTTCGAGAAGAACGAGGACGTGCTGTGGCTGCGCACGCTCAACCCGTGGTCGCCCGATCCCGATGCACCGGAACACGGTGGCCGGTTGCAACTGACCCATGCCGATGTCTCGCAGGCGATCACGACCTTGCCCGATGCGGCGTTCGATGCCGCGTTGCACGACCCGCCACGCTTCGGCATCGCCGGTGAGCTGTATTCGCAGGTGTTCTACGACCAGCTCGCGCGCGTGCTGAAGCGAGGCGGCCGGCTGTTCCATTACACCGGTTCGCCCAACAAGTTGACCAGTGGGCGCGATGTCCCGCGCGAAGTGGCGAAGCGGCTGGAAAAGGCCGGCTTCCGCGCCGAGCTCGCGCTGGATGGCGTGCTGGCCGTGCGCCGTTGAGGCGCGGGCTCAGCGCGTCGCCGGATCCGACAACAATCCCTTGCGGCGGAACCACATCTCCAGCGGCACCGTGACCAACGGCGGTACCGCTGCCAGCAGCGCGAGCAGCAAGGCCCAGCTCGGCCAACGCAAGCGCACGCCGGCAATCACCGTGACAACGACATAGAACAGGAACGCACCGCCATGCAGGCGGCCGAACAGCCACACGCCGGTGTCGGTCACCTGCATGCCGTATTTCAGCCACATCCCGATGAGCAGCCCGGCCCAGGTCAGGCCTTCGAGCAACGCGGCGGCGGCGAACAGGCGACCACTCGGCGACATGGACGGAACGGGCATCGGCAACTCCTGGATGGGATCGGCATTGTCGCCGAAGGCCTGCAGGCAACGCGACTCAATCGCGTCCGGTGTCGCCGCTCGCGGCCTGTCCCAGCATCCGCGTCATGTCCGCGTCCTTGTCCTGCCACAGCCCGTTCATCCACTGCTGGAACTGCACGCGGAAGGCGCGATCGTTCTGGTAATCGCCGCGCAGGATGTCGGCCGGGATGTCGCGCTTGCGGACCTTCACCCGGACCTCGGGAATGCGATCGGCGAGCAGGTCGAGTAGCGACGGCGTACCCGCCGGATACGCGATGGTGACGTCGACGATCGAATGCAGGCCCTCGCCCATCGCGTCCAGCACGAAAGCCACGCCACCGGACTTCGGCTTCAGCAGGTGCCGAAACGGCGACCCCTGCGCATCGTGCTTGGCCTGGGTGAAACGCGTGCCTTCCACGAAATTCATGATCGCCACCGGGATCGCGCGGAATTTCTCGCAGGCGCGGCGCGTGGCATCGATGTCGCGACGGGCGAGGTCCGGGTTCTTCGCGATCTGCTTCTTGGTGTAGCGGCCCATGAACGGGAAATCCAGCGCCCACCAGGCGAGCCCCAGCAGCGGCACCCAGAACAGCTGGCGCTTGAGGAAGAAGCGCATCAACGGGATCCGCCGGTTGAACACCTTCTGCAGGACCAGGATGTCCACCCAGCTCTGGTGGTTGGCCAGCACCAGGTAATGGCCATCGATGCGCAGGCCGGCGTCTTCGCGCAGGTCCACCCGCGTGTGGGTGAAGGTCCGCCACATCCAGTTGTTCACCCCGATCCAGCTTTCCGCCAGGCCGGTGAGCAGCGGATTGCTGGCAACCCGCAGGCGCTCGGACGGCAGTAGCGCCTTGATCAACGCCATCGCCACCAGCGGCGGCACGTGCAACAGGGTGTTGCCGGCGATGATCAGGAAGACCAGGGCGAGGCGCAGGGGCAGCATGCGGTGACCAGTCGATACGAGAGCCGCCATTTTCGCCGATCGCGCGCGATCGCGCCCGCCCCGTGCATCGGCGACGACGCAGCTCGGGTATGTTGGCCGTATCGCGCCGCCGCAGGAGCCACGCCATGACCCGCATGACCGCAAGCGATTTCCCGCCCGCCTTGCTCGAGCTGTACGACGGCTACGTGCATGGCCGGATCAGTCGCCGCCAGTTCCTCGACCGCGCCAGCCTGCTGGCCCTGGGCGGCATGACGGCAGTGGGTGCGCTCGCCGCGCTCACGCCCAACTATGCGTGGGCCCAGCACGTCAAATTCACCGATCCCGACATCGTCGCCGAATACATCACCTATCCCTCGCCGAATGGCCATGGCCAGGTGCGGGCCTACCGCGTGCGCCCCGCAAAGGCCGACGGCAAGCTGGCCGGCGTGGTGGTCGTCCACGAGAACCGCGGCCTGAATCCCTACATCGAGGACGTGGCGCGGCGCGTGGCCAAGGCCGGCTTCATCGCCCTGGCACCGGATGGACTGAGCTCGCTCGGCGGCTACCCCGGCAACGACGACAAGGGCCGCGAACTGCAGAAGCAGGTCGATCCCGCCAAGCTCATGAACGATTTCTTCGCCGCCATCGAGTTCCTTGCGAAGGATCCCGACGCCACCGGCAAGGTCGGGATTACCGGCTTCTGCTACGGCGGCGGCGTATCCAATGCGGCGGCGGTCGCTTACCCGGAGCTCGCCGCGGCGGTGCCGTTCTATGGCCGCCAGGCCAAGCCGGAGGATGTGCCGCGGATCAAGGCACCGCTGCTGCTGCACTTCGCCGAGACCGACCCCAACGTCAATGCGACCTGGCCTGCCTACGAGGCCGCACTGAAGGCCGCCGGCACCACCTACGAGGCGCATGTCTATCCCGGCACCGGCCACGGCTTCCACAACGATTCCACCCCGCGCTACGACGAAGCCGCGGCCAAGCTCGCATGGGAACGCACCCTGTCGTGGTTCCGCCGGCACCTGGCCTGACGATCGGCTTTCAGCGCATCCCGAGGTGCGCCAGCAAGGCGCGCCTGACCTTCTCCGCATACGCCGCGCTGGTGTAGTCGCCGGTTTCGAACCCGCCGTCGTGGGCGGCCATGCGCAACCCGGAATCGCTGGCCTTGGGCACGATCACGACGCGCCAGATGTCTTCGCCCTCGCTGGCGCCGAGGCGCCGGACCTCGATCGCGGCGATGTTGTTCGCGGTCAGTCGGACGATCCACGCGTTGCGCCAGGCCTTGTGATGGATCACCACGGCATTCGGTGGAAACGTCCACACCTGCGACTCGCCCGCCAGCGCCGCACGCAGCATGGCGATGCCCAGGCTCGCCGCACCGATGACGATGATCCCGAACACCGGCGTTGCGATCGACAACGGCCATAGCCCGCGCCCCAGTTCCCACGCAGGCACGACCATCGCGAACACACCGAACCCCGCCACGATCAGCCGCAGCGGCCAGGGAAATCCATGCCGGACCACGGGCAAGTCGTCATCCGACCTTGGCAGGTGCGAGTTCGGCTCCACCCTGCGATTGTGCCGCGTCGTCCCACAGTCGCTGCAACCCATCGCCCTGCACCCGTATCCCTGCTGCATCCTCATTGCAGGTCGCCCCGATGCACGCAACGCCCGCTTCCCCGACACACCCTCGCATCTCCGTGTTTGCTCGCTGGTTGCCGCTCGCCTTGGCCATCCTGCTGCCGCAGGCGCAAGCCGCGCCCGCGAATCCCGCTGGCTTCAACGCACTCGCGCAAGCCATCGACCAGTTCAAGCAAGACACCCGTTACCCGGCCGGCACTGCGGTGATCGTGGTGAAGGACGGCAAGATTGCGTACCAGGGTTACTTCGGTTTCGCCGACATCGCGGCGAAGACCCCGGTGGATGCCGAGACCGTGTTCTACATCGCCTCGGCGACCAAGCCGTTCTTCGCCTTGAATGCATTGCTGGCACAAGACGCGGGCCGGCTCGATACCGGCACCACGCTGCAGGCGATGTTTCCCGACGCGCATTTCAGCGAGGTCGATCCCAGCGCGGTCACCCTGCGGCACCTGCTGACCCATACCTCCGGCATCGACAACGTCGCGCTGGGTTGGGCGACCGCGTTCAGCGGCGTGCACGATGCGACTTCGCGTCAACGCCTTGTCCTGCAGTCCCGACCGAATGCGGAATCGCCGCTCGGAACCTTTGACTACACCAACATCGGCTACAACATCGCCAGCGTGTGGCTGGACCGCATCGACGCCGCGCCATGGCAGGCGCAACTCGATGCGCGCATTTTCGCGCCGTTGCGCATGCGCCACACCACCGCGCTTGCCAGCCAGGCAGACGCACGTGGATGGACCGTCGCCAAGCCCTATGCGTTCGTCTCCGCCTACCGGACCGTGCCGCTCTACCTGCGCAAGACCGACGCGACCATGCATGCCGCGGGCGGCATGCTGTCCACGGCGCCCGACCTGGCGAACTTCCTCATCGCGCAACTCGCGAACGGCAAACTGGATGGGACGCAGCGCCTGCCGGCATCAGTCATCCATGCGTCGCAGCAACGACAGGCGACCACCGACAGCAAGTACCTGGACTTCCCGCGCGACGGCTATGCCTGGGGCTGGTACACCGGCGACTACAAGGGCCGGCGCATGCTCCACCACTTCGGCGGCTTCGCCGGCTTCCACGCGCACCTGTCGTTCATGCCGGACGCCAACATCGGCCTGGTGGTCCTGAACAACGAGGACGTGCTGGGCGCGCGCCTGACCAACCTGATCGCCGACTGCGCGTATGGCATCGCGCTGGACGAACCGGAGATCGCGACAAAGGCGAAGGAACGCTTCGTCCAACTCGCGGAGGACACGGCAACGCTTGAGCAGGCCGCGATCCGCCAGCGCGATGCCTTGCGGGCGCGACCCTGGCGCCTCTCGCTGCCGCGCGAGACCTATGCGGGCCGCTACGTGCATGCCGACCTCGGCGAGATGTCGGTGACGCGACAGGACGACGACGCATTGGCGCTGCGCTGGGGCCAGCTGCAGGCCGTGGCCAGCGGCTACGACAAGCCCGACCACGTGCGCGTCGAGTTCGTGCCGAACTCAGGCCAGGTGCTCGAATTCGTGGTCGATGCCGGCAAGGTCCAGGGACTCGTGCTGGACGGCATGCGTTTCGACAAGGTGCGCTGACGGACGCATGGCTGGCGACACTCAGCGAGCGGCACCACCCGCTTCGCTCGCATCGCGCAGCTCGACGCGGCGATTGAGCGCGCGGCCTTCGCCGGTCTCGTTGTTGGCGACCGGCCGCGATTCACCATGGCCCTCTGCACGCAGGCGCGAGGCATCCACGCCATGTTCGACCAACCAGGCCACGACCGCCTCGGCGCGACGGCCCGACAAGGTCAGGTTGTGCGCCTCGCTGCCATCGGCATCGGTGTGCCCCCCCACGATCAACGGCAGCTGTGGACGCGCTTCCAGAAGCGCCAGCACCTGTTCCAGCACCGCCGTGGATTCGTCCTTCAACGTGGCCTTGTCGGTGTCGAAATAGATCCCGTACAGGTCGACCTTGCCCTGCTTGTCGAGCTGCTCGCCCAGACTCTCGCCGGACTTCGCCGACGGTTCCAGTTCCAGCCGGACCTCGATGCGCTCACCGGCGACAAGATCGGAGGTCTCGGTGTCCGCCTGGTAGTCCGGATGGCTGCCGGAGACCACGGCCAGGCCGGCCGGCGCGCCTTCCAGCACGAAGGCGCCATCGGCCGAGGTCGTGGCCTGGCGGGTATTGCTGGCCGAGACCAGCACGCCCGCCAGCGGTTCGCCCGTGGCCTTGTCCACCGCGATGCCGTGGATCGTGCCGGCATAGCGCCACGGCTTCGGGTTGACCAGCAGGCGGGCGAAGTCGAAGGCGAAGCCGTCGGCCACGTCGTTGATCGGATCGTCGATGGCGACTTCCAGTTTCCCTTCGCGCAGCAGGCTCAATTGCTCCGGCAGCAGTTGCACGGTGACCAGCTTGCCGATCGGACCGGTCTGGTCGAGCGCGTTGAGCGTGGTCGCCAGCAGCGGCACCTCCACGCCGTTGATCCGCGCCTGGTAGCGCGTGCCCCAGACCGGTGCCTGGAAATCGTCGACGAACAATTGCAGGGCCGCGCCGGTGACCTCGATGCCACCCAGGTCGAACGCGACCCGCAGCGCTTGCGGCAGGTTGCCGGGGCGCTCGGTGCCGCTGGTGTAGCCATCGCCGTCGGCGGCCTTGAAGCCACTGACCACCATGATCCGGTCGGTGCCGCGTGCGTCCTTGGCGCCGGGCTGGAACGGGAACGGATGCACCGGCGTGGACTTGCCGGTGAACGGATCGAACCCGTCCGGGAAGCCGAAGCCGAAATTGTCGAGGTCGCCCACCTGCACCACCAGTTCCGCATCGGGGCCGTCGCGTTCGACCTTGTCCGGTGCCGGCCAGGCCTCGTCCTTCGCCGGTCCTGCGCCAGCCGGCAGCGCTGCCGGCGTGGCGGCGTCGGCACTGGCGGCAGGCGCGGGTTGCTGCGGCTTGCAGGCCCCCAGGAAGAGCAGGAGGCAACAGGCCAAAACACGCAGGGAACGCGAGAAGGACAAGCTCAGCATCGTGGATCACCCAGGGCATTCGGACCGGGGAAGTTACGCAAGGTCGACGCGAACGCGGACATCCTCACGCTTCGTCGTCGCCCCCTGCCGCTGGGTCGGCATCGCCACGCGGCACGTGGCGCGCCGCCCACATGTTGTCGACCAGGTTGGGGTAGCGCCGTCCGGCCTGCGCGGCGCGCTCGCGCGCGGCATCGATCTGCAGTGCACTCAGCGGACGCGATTTGCCGGGCGGCGACTTGCGCTTCCACGGCGGCAGGCTGGCGGGGTCGACGGGGCGGATGGGCATGGGCGGATGGTAGCCGCCCCGGCCCGCCGGCTACAGGTCGAGGCCGTCACGCACCTTCACGATGAAGGTCAGCGCCGCGCCGCTGCGCAACTTGCCCTTCTCCACCCGCACGAAGAACGGGATGGTGCCGTTGCCGACCACCGACCAGGTCTTCTGCACCAGGTGGTACATGCCTTCCAGCCCGGGGATGTTCTCGATCTCGACCACGAAGAAGCTGGTCGACTGGTCGAACAGGTGGGCCATCTGCCACAGTTTGAAGTTGGCCTTCTTCAAGCCGGTCACCGGCAAGCCCTCGTCGTCCAGCACCCGCACCACGATGATCAGGCGGTCGTCGTCCTTGAGGATCGCGCCCTGCGCGGTGACCGTCAGCGGACCGGTCGCCAGCTTCGGGCGCGGCGTTTTCCCGACGGTGATGTCCGGCTTCCTGGTGGGCGTGGTGTCGCCGGCTTTCTTCCTGGCCATGTGCAGGCTCCTTCGCGTGGGTGGTCTCCCTGCCAACGCGAGGTGCCCGCGAGACTGGCCACTCAGGCCTGGAACACCGGCTCCAGCAGGCGGAAGGTACCGGCATCCGCATCCAGTTCGACCTTGCCGCCCACGGGCACGATGAACTGTTCGCGGAGGTGGCCGATCATCGCGCCGCGGTAGGCCGGGATCCCCAGCGGCAGCAGGTAGTCGTCGAGGATCTGCTCCAGCGTCAGCGAGCCGTAGCCGTCGCCCGGATTGCAGTCGCTGCACTCGCCGAAGATCACCCCGGCCACCTGGTCCAGCGCGCCCATCAGCTTGAGCGTACTGAACATGCGGTCGACCCGATACGGCGCTTCGGAGACGTCTTCCAGGAACAGGATCCTGCCGCGGAAGTCGGGCAGGTACGGCGAACCTGCCAGCGCCGTCAGCACCGTGAGGTTGCCGCCGATCAACTCGCCGCGCGCCTTGCCGCCCCGGATCGTGAGCGTGCGGTTGCGACGCGGCACCAGCTCGTCGCCGGCCTCGACCTTGTTGCGGTAGTCGACCAGCTCGCGGTCCAGCAGCACGCGCCTGAACTGGTCGACGTTGAACGGGTTCCAGCTGCCCGAGCCGATCGGCCCGTGGAAGCTCACCAGTCCGGTCTGCGCCTGGATCGCGCAATGCAGCGCGGTGATGTCGGAATAGCCGAGCAGGACCTTCGGATTGCGGCGGATGACCGCGTAGTCCAGCAGCGGCAACAGCCGTGCGGCACCCGAGCCACCACGGGTGCAGACGATCGCCTTGACCGCCTTGTCGGCGAACATCGCGTTGAGGTCGCCGGCACGCTGCGCGTCGGTGCCGGCCAGGTGGCCGCGGCGGGCGTCGTAGTGCGCGCCGGTCTTCACCGTGAAGCCGAGCGCCTCCATCGCCTCGCGGGCGAGTTGCAGGTTCAGGCTGTCGTCGGTGGCCGAGGACGGGCTGACCAGGCCGATGGTGTCGCCCTTGGCGAGCGGCACCGGCAACAGGCGCGGTCTTGCTGCCGCGCTCGCCGCGCCGATGCCCCCGAGCGACGGCAGCACCGCCGTCATTGCCGCAGTCCGGATGAAGCCTCGCCTGTCCATGTCGCCGCCTGCTGCTGGTGTGCGCGCCAGACTAACGCAGGACTGGCGGCACCCGCAGCGCCGACGAACCGATCGCTGCCGCAGGCGCGCGGGCTACAGCATCCTGCGCAGGGTGTCGTCGCGGCGGACCAGGTGATGCCACAGCGCAGCCAGCACATGGGCGCCGATGACCCAGTAGAACGCTTCGCCGATGCTGCCGTGCAGGTCTTCGAGGGTGTGCGCCAGCGCTTCGTTCTCGGGCAGCAGCGCCGGCAGCGCGATCCCGGTGAATGGCACCAGGACGGCCTTGCCGTCGCTCCATGCCGTGGCCAGCCCGAGCATGGGCATGACCACCAGGAACGCGTACAGCGCGACGTGGAACGCCCGGGAGGCCAGCGCAGTGGCGCGCCCCAGCGGCGGCGTGATCGCCGGCGCGCCATCGGCCCGACGGCGCAGCAACCGCCACCAAACCAGCACGAACACCAGCAGGCCCACCCAGAAATGCCCCTGCACCATCGCGCTGCGTCCCGCGCTGCCGCGCGGGAACAGCCCGCGTTGCTCGATCAGCAGGTAACCCGCCAGCACCAGGATGGCCATCAGCCAGTGCAGGCGCCGGAGCGTGGGGGTGTAGCGCGGGCGATCCAGTGTATTCATGGTGTGTCTCCGGGAGGCATCGGCTCGGCCGTGTACCGGGATGCGGCGACACGCTCGCCGCGGCGGCTCCAGATTTCCAGCAGCAGGCGGGTGATGGCGAATATCACCGGGCCCAGGATCAGGCCCGCGGATCCGAACAGCGCCAAACCGCCGACGATCGAGACGAAGGCCAGCACGGTGTGCATCTGCATCCGCCTGCCCACCAGCATCGGGTACAGCAGGTTGTCGATGCCGCCAACCACGATCGCGCCCCAAAGCGTCAGCACCAGCGCCTTGCCGCCACTGCCGTCCAGCAGCAGGAACAGCGCGGCCGGGATCCAGACGATGAACGCCCCCAGCACCGGCACGATCGCCAGCAGGCCCATCACCACGCCCCAGAACAACGGTGCGGACAGGCCCAGCCACCAGAACATCAGCCCGCCCAGCGTGCCCTGCACCATCGCGATCACCAGCGTCCCGTACACCGTGGCGTGCACGGTGTCGTCGACCACCCCGAACAGGCGCTGCGTATCCGCGCGGGCCAGCGGCGACAAGGCCTCGATGGACGCGAGGATGGCGCGTCGATCACGCAGGAAATAGAACAGCAGGTACAGGGTCAGGATCATGCCGATGGCCTGCAGCAGCGACTCGCGGGCCAGCGACGCCACGGCCGTGGTCAGCCATGCGGTCATCGCGTTCGCGGTCTCCGGGAGGTCGAACTGGGCTTCCATCCAGTCGGCGGCGGGCACCAGCAGCGGATAGGCGGAGATGCTTCTGCGCCACTGCCCGGACTCGAGCATCGCGGTGATCGCGCCGCCGCCACGGGCCACCTCGTCCAGCAGCCGGTCGGCGACCAGCATGGCCGGGAACAGGACGCCCACCCCGCCCAGCAGGACCAGCAGTCCCGCGGCGGTGCCGGGGGAGCGCAACCTCGGCTCGAGCCAGCGTTGCACGGGCACCAGCAGCAGCGCGAACGCCAGCGCCCAGGCCAGTGCAGGCAGCAAGGGCAACGCCATCCGGTAGCACAGGTACAGGCCGGCCAGGGTCACCGCCATCAGCACCAGCGAATGGATGTGCCCGGGCGAACTCCAGTCGCCGGGATCCTGGGGCGAAGGCACCGGGATGTCCGCTCCGCTCATGTCACGAAGCAACGCGCGCGGCGTGCGCGCAATCCACGCCCGCGACGTCGTTGCGCAGCTTGCGTACCTGCGCTATCGACGGGGACATGGCGTGGCGTGGCGCTTGGCATCGCCCCAACCTACGCCTTCGGCCGGCGCATGTCTTGATCCCGGTCAAGACGGCGAGGCCCCGTGCGCCTGCGAAACCACTTAATCCATCGCGTCTGCGGCCTCGCGGCCCTGCTGGCGGATCAGCGCTTCCTCGCGCGCATCGTTGATCGCATAGCGCACGCCATCCACGTCGACCGCGGATTCGTCGTGCACGAACACGCCGGTCAGTTCGGTGTCCGGGCGCAACTCGCCTGCCTCGAACAACGCCCACATCTCCTCGCCGTACCAAGTGTCGAGCAGCTCGGGCGCCCACGCGCCAAGGCTGGCGGTCAGGTTATTGACGTCGCGCAGCAGCATCGTGCGGGCGGCATTGTTGCCGGCGGCGCTCACCACCTGCGGGAAATCGATGAGGACCGGGCCGTCCGGCGCGACCAGCACGTTGTATTCCGACAGGTCGCCGTGGATCAGGCCGATGCACAGCATCTTCTGCACCTGGTGGACCAGGAAGCGGTGGAACCCGCGCGCCTGCAGCGCCGACAGTTCCACTTCGCCCAGCCGCGGCGCGGAATGGCCGTCCGCATCGACCACCAGCTCCATCACCAGCACGCCGTGGAAATACCCGAACGGCTCCGGCACGCGCACGCCGGCGTCGCGCAGCTGGTACAGCGCATCGACCTCGGTGTTCTTCCAGGCGGTCTCCTGCTGCTTGCGGCCATATTTGCTGGCCTTGCCGATCGCCCGCGCCTCGCGGCTGCCGCGCACCTTGCGGCCTTCCTGGTATTGCACGCGCTGCTGGAAACTGCGCTGGGCCATGTCCTTGTAGACCTTGGCGCAGCGGATGTCGTCGCCGGCACGCACCACGTACACGGCGGCTTCCTTGCCGCTCTTGAGCGGGCGCATCACGGCATCGATCACGCCGTCGTCGATCAGGGGCTGCAGGCCCGATGGGGTTTTCATGGGGCGATAGCGTGCCTGATCGCTACACTGCCTGTCCCGATTCCGTGGTGTCGATGCATGTCCGATCCAGTGCGACTGGCCAAATGCGTGGCCGACCTGGCCCGATGCTCGCGCATCGAGGCCGAGCAATACATCAAGGGCGGCTGGGTATCGGTGGACGGCCGCGTGGTCGAGGATCCTGCCTATCCGGTGACCGGCGAAAGCGTGTCGATCGATCCCGCCGCGCAACTGGAAACCGTGGAGCCGGCGACGATCCTGCTGCACAAGCCGGTCGGCTACGACACCATCAGTGGTCGCAAGGCCGCAGCGGCGCTGGTGCAGCCGGACACGCGCTGGGCCGAGGATCCGTCTGGGGTGCGCATGCTCGATCGGCACTTCCATCGCCTCACTCCGCTGGTGCCACTGGATGCCGAGGCCAGCGGCCTGATGGTGCTGACCCAGGACGGCCGCGTGTGGCGCCGGCTGACCGAGGACGGCGACGAGATCGAACAGGAATTCGTGGTCGAGGTCAGCGGCGAGATCGCTCCGTACGGACTGCGCAAGCTCAACCATGGCCTGCATTACAACGGCCGCGCGCTGCCGCCGTGCAAGGTCAGCTGGCAGAACGAGATCCGCCTGCGCTTCGCCCTGAAGGGCGTGCAGGGTGGGCAGTTGCGCGACATGTGCAAGCAGGTCGGACTGGAGGTCGTGGCGATCCGCCGCCTGCGCATCGGCAAGGTCTCGCTGGCGAAGATGCCGGTTGGCGCCTGGCGTTACCTGCCGGTCGGCGAGCGCTTCTGAGGCGCCGCCGAACGCAGGTCTCCGCTCAGCGCGTTTCCATCCGTGGCCAGCCGATTGCCAGGATCGCCAGTGCCAGCGGCAATCCGAGCAGATGCCAGCGCAATGTGTCCATTGGCGCCACCGCGACGTTCAACAGCAAACCGCCCTGCACGCCGATGTAGGCGAGCGCCAGCAACGCCAGCTCGAACATGCGGCCGTTGCGGAACAGCACGCCGGTCGCCATCCCCCATGCAGCCAACGAAGCGCCAACGACCAGCGCGGACAGCGCGGCCTGCGGATTGACCACGGCCAGGCGCAGGATCGCCGGCAGCACCAGCAGCCAGGCCAGGCCCACGGCCACGAGCGCGCGTACCTGCAGCAGCCGCGTGCGCATGCCCGGCGCCGTGAACACCAGGGCTGCGGTGCGGGTCTCGTGTTCGCGCAACACGAGCCGTGCGAACACGTCCATCGCCAGCACCCATGCCACGATCACCGCGACCGCCATCGCCTTCTCCGGCGCGAAGGCCTGCACGCCCATCGCCGCCAGCAACGCCAGCCACCACCACGCCTTGCGGGGACGCAACGCCAGGCGGACTTCCGCGGCCAGCAAGGTTCCGAAGGTGCCGCGTTGCAAGGGCGAGAGCACCGCATCCAGCCAGCGCAGGCGTGCGCCATCGCCCAGCGCCTTGCGCGGATTGCCGACGTGCGCCGCGCACCGGTCGAGGAACGGCACGGCCAGCACCAGCAACACGAGCGCTAGGCCAAGCCACGCACCACGCGCACGCAGGGTGGCGGCGCTGAGCTGCCAATGCGTCCAGTCCAGCAAGACCGGCGCCTTGCCCTCCAGCGCCTGCGAGCCGACGCTCAGGCCAAGCTCCTTGCCGGCATCCACCGTTGGCCACGCATGCGACAGGTCGTATTCGGCCACCAGCAGGCCATGCGGGTCGCCGGGCCAGGGCAGCGCCGCGCCGGGCGCCTGTTCGGCCTGCGACACGCCGAACGTCAGCAGCATCACCCACACCACGAAGAACAGCAGGTTGCCCGCGCTGCGACGCAACCACGGCACGAGGTCGAACCACACCGCCAGCGCAGCGGTCAGTGCCAGCGACGGCATCGTCAGCACCAGCACCGGCTTGACCAGTTCCAGCAGGTCGATGCGCAGGTCTTCCGCGCGCAACATCTGTGCGACAAGCCCCACGGCGAGCCCGGCACCGATCAGCAACGCGAACACCACCATGTGGCTCAGCCACTTCGCCAGCAGGTAAGCGCCGCGGCTCATCGTGGTGGCCACCAGCAATTGCCAGGTGCGCGTTTCGAGGTCGCGCACCACGGTGCCACGCACCAGGTAGAACCCGGCCAGCGACAGCGTCGAGCTGTACATCAGCGCGGACACCATCCCGATCCATGCGCTGGAATACCGTCCGCGCATGCCCTCGCCCACCGAGACCGTCAGGTAGTCGCGGTCGATCGCGGGGAAGCACCACCACATCAATCCGGCCAGCCCCGCGATCAGCAACCAGAAGCGCGGCGTGCGCAGGCGCTGGCGCAGGTCCGTGGCCAGGATGGCGGCGACGGCGCGCGCACCGCTCACGATTGCGCGCCGCTGCGATGCAGGAGCCACAGATAGGCGTCTTCGAGATCCGGCGCGACCGGGATTGCATCCGCTGCCGGGGCGTCATCGCCGACCACGCGCACCTCCACGCCATGCGCGCGGCGTTGCGCGCGGCTGATCCGCAACCTCGCGCGTGCCTCTGCCAGCTGTTCGGCAGGCAGCGTCCATTGCCAGACATGGCCCTCGGCCTGGGCCATCAGCGTTTCCGGGGTGCCGTGGAAACGCAGGCGACCGCCACTCATGATCGCCAGCATGCCGGCACTGGCTTCGATGTCGGACACGATGTGGGTGGAGAGGATCACGAGGCGTTCGCCGGCCAGCTCCGCGAGCAGGTGGCGGAAGCGCACGCGTTCCTCCGGATCCAGGCCCACCGTGGGTTCGTCGACGATCAGCAGCTTCGGGTCGTTGAGCAGGGCCTGGGCGATGCCGACGCGCTGGCGCATGCCACCGGAATAGCCGCCGAGGCGTCGATCCGCCACGTCGCCCAGCCCGACCATCTCCAGGCATGCGTCCACCCGAGCCGCTACCGTCCGCGATGGCAAGCCCTTCACCGCCGACAGGAAGGCCAGGAACTCGCGCGCCGACAGCGCCTCGTACACGCCGAAGTCCTGCGGCAGATAGCCCAGCTCGCGCCGCAATACATCCGGCTTGCGGGCGATGTCCTCGCCCCGCCACAGCACCCGTCCGCTGCTGGGCTTGGCCAGGGTGGACAGCACCCGCATCAGGGTCGACTTGCCGGCACCATTCGGCCCCAGCAGGCCGACGATGCCGGGGGCCATCGTCAAGCCCACCCCCGCGACCGCTTCGTGGCCACCGCGATAGCGATATCCCACCGATTCCAGTGCCAATTGCAGCGCCATGCCCGCACATCCCGACTTAGATGAGCTGGTATGTTAGTGAAGTAACACACCAAAACATGTGCCGATGGTCAGGGTCTGCGGCGTTCCCGTCGTGGGGCGAGTGATCTCAAGGACTGGCATGCGCGCCTTGAGCGCAAGGCAGCAGCATGGTTGCCTGCCGGCACACGGGGAAGTCGCGGCAACGCCGCGATGGATCGCGCCTGCATCCGGGGCCCGGCGGTTGGCGGGCCCCGGATGGGTCGGTCAGAAGCGCATCTGGAAGCGGAGGCTCACCGGGAACGACGTGCGCGACCCGGTGTTGTTGATCGACGCCAGGCCGAGGCCGCCGATGGCACTGTCGTTGCCGTCCAGATCACCGTGGTAGCGCGCACCGACCTCGACGCCCAGCGAGGCCGCATCGGAGAGCGCCCACATCACGCCCAGGTCGCCACCCCCGCTCAGGTTCCATCCGCCGTCGAAGAACGGCACGTCGCTGATGAGGATGTTGGCATCGGGGATCGAGAACGTGGCGTTGATGTCGTCGACGCGCGTCGCACCCAGTCGGCCTGCCACGTAGGGACGCAGCTTGCCGGTGGACAGGTAGTGGCGGTAGCCGCCCTCCAGCGCAAGGCTCCTGTAACCGTCGAAACGACCGTACACCGGCAGCGTGGTGTTCAGGGCCGGCACGAAGGCGCCGCCGACCTGCACCTCGCCGTCGCTGGAGCGACTGCTGCGCAACTGGCCGAAGACTTCTCCGCCGGCCATCGGCCAGCTCATTTCCACGCCGAAGGTATTGGCATTCCCGTAGATGTCGTCGTAGGAACGCGATTCGATCCGCAATTCCGCCGAAACCCCGGCCAGTGCCGGGTTGAGTGGACCGAGGTCGGCGATGGGCGAAATCGCGCCCTTGTGCACATCGCCGCTGACGGACACGTCGCGCCCGGCGATGAGGGAAAAACTGGGGCCATCCTGCGCCATTGCGGCCATGGGGGCGAGGCTGGCAAGGACGAGTACCGGGACAAGGGCACGCTTCATCGGAAGTCTCCTGACTGCTGGTCGTGGTGAGGGTTGTTGGCCGGCGCGGGCGCCGACCCATGGGCATACGGGATCGCACGCGATCCGGATGCACCCACGACCGTATTCAGGTGGAACCTGTCGTCCTTGGCGGCAAGGTACCCCGCCAGACCGGCACCGCCGCGGCGCCCGCTGCCCTATCCGTGCCCGGGCGGACGCCTTGCGCCGTCAACCTCCCGGCGCTCACGCCCCGCGCATGCGCAGGGTCAGTCCCTTGAGGAAATTGCGCAGCAGCTGGTCGCCGCACTGGCGGAAGTTCTTGTGCCCCGGTTGCCGGAACAGCGCCGACAGTTCCGGCTTGGACACCGGGAACCCGGCGTCGGCGAAGGCCCGGTGCATGTCCACGTCGGTGAACTGGAAGGCGACCCGCAGCTTCTTCAGCACCACGTTGTTGTTGATCCGCTTCTCGACCGGTCGCGGCGGCAGGGATTCGTCGCGCCCGCGCCGGTAGATGACCAGCCCATCGAGGAAATGCGCCATCACCCGATCGCCGCAGGCGACGTGGCCCGGCTCGTCTTCCTTCAACAGGTAGCCCCGCAACTCGTCCTTCTCGATCGCGAATTCGGGATCCGCCAGGCGGATGATCTCGATGACCTTGTTGTCGCTGAGGTCCAGCATGTAACGGATGCTGCGCAGGATGTCGTTGTTGATCATGTGCCAGGCTTGCGCGCGGGAGTGGCGGCCAGTCTACCGAGTGCGCCTTCAGCAGTCGTCCGACTGTCGCGTTGCGTAGCGCAAGCCGCGCAGCAGGTGTGTGCGGAACCCCGCATCCGCGTACAGCGGGATGTCATGGCCCAGCCCGGTGTACCAGGCGCGGCCGCCCATGCGCTGGTGGCACCAGGCGATGGGATGGTCGGTGCCCATCTTGCCGCCGGCATAGGCGGATTCGTCGACGGTGGCGATGACATCGACCCATGCGCGTGGATTGCGTCGGTAGTTGTAGAGCTCGTCGCGCACTTGCCAGTCCGGCTCGCCAGGTAGCGCGTGCCGCGCCTCGAAGCGCACCGGCGAGGCCTGCAAGCCGGGTGGATGGCTGTCGAACCATGCACCCACCAGCTCGCCGTACCACGGCCAGTCGTATTCGGTATCCGCCGCGGAATGGATGCCGACATAGCCGCCACCCGCGCCGACGAACCGCTCGAACGCCCGCTGCTGCGCGGCATCCAGCACGTCCAGCGTGGTGTTGGCGAAGACCACGGCACGATAGCGCGCCAACGTGGCGGCACTGAACTGCATCGGGTCTTCGCTGTGCTCGACCTGCAACCCGGCCTCTTCGCCGAGATCGCGCAGCGTTTCGATCGCGACCGGGATCGAATCGTGTCGCCAGCCCGTCGTGCGGGTGAACACCAGGATGCGGGGTGGCGACACCGACGGGCGGGCGATGTCCGCCTGCACCGCCCCTCCGCTGCAACCGCCCGTCAGCGCGAGCAGCAGGACCAGGCCGAAGGGACCGAACACGCCCGTCCGCATCGATCAGGCCCGCAACAGCACGACCGGCAATGCGACCAACCCCAGCAGCAGGACGATCGCCACCACGGTGAGCAACACGCGCAGCGGTTCTTCCCGCAACTGTGACCAGAACGTCTCCGCGGTGCCATCGCGCACGGCGGCGGCGTATTCCGCACGGGCACGCGCGCCGCGCGCCAGCTGGTACTCGGCCATCAAGCGCTTGGCCTCCACGATCGCGGCATCCTGGCTGATCCAGATGCCGCCCACCGAAATCCGCCATGGACCCGGCTTTGTCTCGTAAAAGGCGATGCCGTTCGCATCGAGCATCTCGCGCACGTCGTCGGCCTCGTCGTCGGGGACGTGGCGCAGGTTGAGGAGGAGCTTGGCCATGCGCGGATCATAGCCGGCCGTCGAGGTCGAGCTCAGTCCAGTGGCTGCAAGCGATGTTCGGTGCGCTCGCAAACCACAAGCGCGCGGTCGTCGATGACGGTACCGATGGCACGCACGCGCTGGCCGGTGCGCATCGCGGCGACATCGACCGACGCCGCCTTGCACAGGTTCCAGCGCGCCGGCAGTTGCACCGGGACCTGTCCGTGGGTGGTGGTGTCCACCAGGACGACCGCATTGCCGTCGTAGGTCCACGGCTGGGTGTCGATCGACGCGATGGTGCCTTCCAGCGAGGCCTGGCTGCCCGGCGCGAGCGCGGCGGTCGAGCGCTGGCTCGCGCAACCCACGCTGGCGAGCGCCATGACAGCGATGGCGGCCGGCAGGCCACGATGGAAAAGGAAGGACATGCGGACTCCGATGCGAGCGAAGGAAGCGCGACCCTAGCCGATCGAATGAAAACGCGGTGACAACGCCACCGCTGGTTGCATGCCCGCGGGATCCACGGGGATGTCGTGAACCTGCATTTGCACGGACAATGCGCGCGTGCCGGCCGCGCATTGGTGGCGGGCCTTTCGACCAGGACACACATGCGAACCTTCGTACTGCGCGCGCGCGCGGCACCCACCGACAGCCGCAAACTCCTGGATGCCGTCGGCCAGGAGGCGCATACCGAGATCCTGGCGCACACGCTGATGAACGCGATCTTCGTGGCACAGTCGCACCGTGCGGATGTGGTGGTCTACCTGGTGCTGGAAAGCACGCAGGATTTCTCGCGGACGATCCGCTTCGAGGCCAACGCCATGCACGACATCGGCGGCTTCGACGAACGCTCCCTGCTGGGCAAGGTGGCCAGGGCGCTGGACGCATCGCGCGGCATGGGCAAGGACGAAGCGCGACCGGTCGAATGCGGCGTGGACGTGCGTACGCTCAGCTTCGAGCGGCTGGTGCAGGAACTGGCGCAGGACCACCAGTTGTTCGTGATGGATCCCAAGGGCACCTCGATCCGCGAACAGGCCTTCGCCGGGAACCCCTGCTTCCTGCTGACCGACCACATTCCCATGCCCAAGAAGATCTTCCCCAGCCTGGAACGCCTCGGGGCGAAGAAGCTCACCCTGGGTTCGAAGATGCTGTTCGCGTCGCAGTGCGTGGTGCTGATCCACCACGAACTCGACCAGCGCTGACCTGCCCGCGCCGCGCGTGGTTCAGGCCAGGAACTCGGTCATCCGCTGCAGCTCGTCATCCAGTGCAGCGCGGAACGCGCGACCCCTTGGTGCGCCGCCGACGTAGCCGACCTCCGCTTCAACGCGGCCGCCGCGCAGGCTGATGTTGGCCCAACCCGGCACCTGCCCCTGCCAGAGCATCGGCAGCGCGTAGTAGCCGAAGCTGCGTTTCGCCGCCGGCGTGTAGGCCTCGAACTTGTAGGTCCAGCCCCAGAACAGTTCGAAACGGCGGCGATCCCAGACCACCGGATCGAACGGCGCCAGCAGGCGCAACGTGTCGTCGATCGCATGCCTGCGCGCAGCAGGATCCTCGCCTTCCGACCAATACCAGGTGGTGCCGTCGATGCGGCAGCTCGGCAATCGCGCACGCGCCTGCGCAAGGGCATCGCGGATCTCGCTCGCCAGGTGCGGCGCACCGTAGCCCAACAGGCGGGCGAGATAGGTCAGGCTGGCCGCCGGCAACGGGGCGTACTTGCGCACGACCAGGTCGACCAGCGCGGCAGCACGGCGCGCGCGTCCCTCGCGGCTGTCGTCGGTCGGCGCATGCGCCGTCGCGGCATACACGCGGACGCCCCCATCGCGGCGCTGCACGCGCAGCAGGCCGCGGTAATGCAAGCCATCCAGCAACTGCGTGCTGGCATTGCTGGAACCGCCCCAGTAATTGCGCACGCGGCCGTGGGCGAAATGCTGGTCGACCTCGCGCGGATGCACGGGTCCGCGCTCGCGCACGAACGCGAGTACCTCGTCGGCGCGACGCCGGGTCGCGGCATCCCAGGCCTTGCGCGGTTCGCGCGGGTGCATCAGCGCCAGGTGTTCGCGCGGCAGGAAGCCGTAATTGACCAGGCAGTCTTCTTCCACCGCCAGCCGAGGGTAGCGTCGTTCCAGGTCGCCGGCGCGGTAACCCGTGACCCGAAGGCGCAGGGTGAGGTCCTGGGCACGCGCCGGCGACCGGATCGGATCGGCCTGGAGGAAGCCCAGGCGCTGGATCGCGCGCGCCAGCGTGGTCGGCTTGAACAGCGTGCGGGCGACGGCGTAGCGGCGCAGCGCGTCGAGGTTGGGATCGGGCATGTGCGGGATTGCAGCACAGCCCGCCACGCTTCGTCATGCGACGGGCCGTGGCGATGGCCCCTGTTTCCGCGCGGGAACGTATAGTTCGGGGAGCAAGCCGGGCAAGGTGCCCGGACATCAATCGCGGAGAGCGGTCATGGGTCTGATTCAAGCGGTGGCGGGTGCGGTCGGCGGCATGCTCGGCGACCAGTGGAAGGACTTCTACACGGTGCCGGCAGGACTGCCGTCCACGGCGGCCCTGTTCGCCGCAGTGCCGCAGGGCACCAATGCGGGGCGCGGCTCCAACACCAGCGCCTCCTCCAACATCATCACCAACGGCTCGAAGATCGTGGTGCCGGAAGGCTATGGCCTGCTGCTGTTCCAGGACGGCAAGATCACCGGCTTCGTCGCCGAGCCCGGCGGCTACGAATGGCGCTCCGACGACATCAACTCGAAGTCGATCTTCGCCGGGGACGGCATCGTCAGCCCGCTGATCATGCAGAGCTGGGAGCGCTTCAAGTTCGGCGGCCAGCCCGGTTCGCAGCAGGCGGCGTTCTACGTCTCGCTGAAGGAACTGCCGGACAACCGCTTCGGCACCCAGTCCGAGATCTACTGGGACGATGGCTTCCTGAATACGCAGGTCGGCGCGGTCACCCGCGGCTCGTACACGCTGAAGATCGTCGACCCGATCCTGTTCGTGAAGAACTTCGTGCCGGCCAGCTACCTGCAGCCCGGCAAGGTCTTCGATTTCACCGACCTCGACAACGCCGCCGCGGCGCAACTGTTCAACGAGGTGGTGGGCTCGCTGGCGCCGGCCTTCAGCCTGTACACGAACGACCCGTCCAAGGGCAACCGCATCACCAAGCTGCAGCAGGATTCGATTGGCTTCGCCAGGAGCCTGTCGGATGCGGTCGAGGCCGGCTACCAGTGGAAGTCGGATCGCGGCCTGGTCATCGCCAAGACCGCCATCGTCTCGATCGAATACGACGCCAACACCAAGGAACTGCTGAAGACCGTGCAACGCGCGGATGCGCTGTCCGGCGCGCGCGGCAATTCCAACCTGCAGGCCAGCGTGGCCCAGGGCATCCAGTCGGCCGGCGAGAACGGCGGCGCGGCGGGCCTGATGGGCGTGGGCATGGCCAGCGGCATGATGGGCATCGGCAACATGCAACAGCCGGTGGCACCGCCCGCACCGGCGGCCGACGATCCGATCGCCAAACTGAAGAAGGCCAAGGAGATGCTCGACCTGGGCCTGATCTCGCAGGCCGATTACGACGCCCTCAAGGCCAAGGCACTGGGCCTGTAACCCGCGGATCGCGCAGCCACCATGTCCAACACCACACCACCGCCGGTGCCACCCACCGGCCCGGGCTCGCCGCGGGACGTCCCACCGGTGCCGGGCAGCTACCCCATCGACCCCGCCACCCTGCCCGACCCCATCCGTGATGAATTGCTGGCGCCTGATCCGGTCGCCATCGACACCGCGGCGGCGGAACTGAAGGACGGCGCCAACCGTTGTCCCAAGTGCGGCGCCACCGACATCAGGCAGCGCCCGGGCACCGACCTGCTGATCTGCCTGTACTGCCGCAACGAGTGGCATGGGCAACGGGTGGAGGAGGAATTCGGCTTCGGCGAGGGCCTGGATGAACTGACCGGCACGGTCATCGCCTCCGGTGCACGCGACATCGACACCGATGTCTCCAGCCTGATGACCTACAAGTGCACCGGCTGCGGCGCCGAGGTCACGGTCAACACCGAAAGCACGATGACC
>ERZ795044.163-NODE-163-length-57235-cov-6.432459_pt1 | contig 57235 bp, 42 predicted proteins | sample MGYA00375128_ERZ795044 | MGnify/ENA primary metagenome ERZ795044 (study PRJEB30173, sample SAMN05720213) | anaerobic digester metagenome | isolation source: active sludge of municipal wastewater-treating anaerobic digesters | place: USA | collected 2014-12-22 ...
TAAAAGAATTTTTTGTTTCCGCCTCACTTTTTAGTAAACGATGTCCGGTTTCTGAGCATGAAACAAAAAATTCTTTTAATGCTATTTTTTGAGAAACTACAGATTTTTCTAATTCTTGAGGTAGAACCATCTTTCCAGTGACTTCACATTTGTGCAAAATACCTGGCATGACCATTTTCCCGGTAACTTCACATTTATGAGCTTCGGATAGTAGCAGTCTTTGATTCGTGACAAAACATGTTGTTAAAAATTGTCTTAAAGCTTTTTTTCCTGTTACAGCGCATATCTCCAGTTCGGATGGGATAACCTTTTTCCCACTCACTGCGCATTCCTGCAGAATTCCCGGTCTAACTACTTTTCTTGTTATCTCGCATTTTTCTGCTTCTTCCGGTAGCAATGGCTGATTCGTTTCGGAACACTTAATAAATTCAAGCTTATGACCAGATTTCCCTGACACAACCGACGTAACCTGTTCATCAGATCGGTACCTTTTGTTGGATATCTGGCTGACTAAAAGCTCATTAATCAAGACATCTGCCCCCGTGAATTCACACTGTGCAAAGAATTCTGGCTCTGCTTTTTTACCGCTAACAGAAGACGTTTTGAGAAGCGACGATGCAATCATTTTTCCGGATATCGCAGATTTTTCTAGTTCATCTTCCAAAACTTGCTTTCCGCTTGACGCACAAACCTTAATGTGTTGCGGCAATGCTGTTCTATTAGATAACTCAGAATGTTTAAGTTCATGCCGTAAAGCCGTTTTGCCACTTATTTGACAACACCCCAGACAATCAGATGGGACTTTGACACCGGAAACAGCGCATTCACCCATCGCGGGCTGTTTCACGATTTTGTTTAAGTGCGGTACGATTGTTAAAGTGCTTTCATAAATATGATCATTCGCAATTGCATATGACGTAAGGACATGAACTTCTCTGTAAAGCTGGCCGTTCAGTCCAACCAATTCAATTGCAAGCCGTGGGGTAAAATCATCTTCGAGTTTCTTCTTTTTTCGTTCGTCATCGCCGGCAGCAAAAACTTCATCAACTAGTCTCTCTTCGTAAAACCGACAAAATTCGGCGATCGCAGGCTCTTCTATCGCTTTTCGTTTCAAAAGTTCTTGAGGGAGTCCAAGGACGGTCGGATCGGTCAAAGCATTACTCATAGGTTGAAGCGATTCACGAGTATAAAGCGCTTCTCCTTCAGACTTGCAACTCACTTCTATAAGACGTTCATAGCTGTCATGCGCTACAGTTGCTCTCACAAGCAGAAGTGCCGTTCCGTCAAAATACCGCAAACCATCTTGTATCTTTAACGTTTTCAGGTTGCCATTAAAACCACATACCCATTGTGTAACAAGTTCTTTAACTTGTGCAGGAAGTTCATCGTCAACATCTTTAATAGTATGAAGACCCGTGGCTAGCATTCTGTTGACCAATTTCTCAAAGAAGGGTGCACCTGGACGACAAAGTGTTCCTGTTACTTGTTCGCTATTATCTTCGAAACGAATGATTTCTTGGCGCCCATCCAGCCAAATTCTGTGCAAACCCGATGGCTCAACTGATATTTTTGCGCCAAGCGCTTCTAAAGCCATTAACGTAAATGTTTTGACATCCATTGAACGGAAATGGGGCGGTAGCTTCGGGCATCTAGGCCCCAAATCGACAGCGCCATCTGTCCCACCAAGCATTTGATTTATATTTTTCTCTTCTTCAGCTAGCGTTATCTTTGCCTCAGCAATGCTTTTCTCAAGTTTAAGCGTAGCTGCCTTTACATCTTTGCCTTTTAAAGCGGCGAGCACGAGAGTTCTAATCTGTTCTTCAAAGCTTTCCGAGTCATCGTCATCCATTCCCGCTGCCTCTAAAAGTGATTCAATATCACCGATGGCATGAGAGGCAAGTTGAAGTTTTTCCATGAGACGGCCCACAACGAATTCTTCAAATGTGCCTTCCAAAATCATATTAAAAATACAGACGTACGCATAATCTGATGCAAGCCTTTGCACTCTTCCAATGCGCTGCTCAACAATCATCGGATTCCAAGGCAAATCATAATTAACTAACACATTCGCGACTTGCAGATTGACACCTTCAGAGCCTGCCCGCGTTGAGATCATTACGTTAATTTTAGGGGTAGGTTTAGTCCTAAATTTTTCGATAGTTTCTTGGTTTCGAACCGCTGAGTCGCCATTAATAAGGCCGCACGAGATTCCATGCTCTGACAATAAAGCTTCGATTGTTGTTTGAGTTTCACGACTCTCCGTAAATATTACTACACGCCAATTTTCAGGTTGCTCTTTCTTCAGTTTGTTGATTAAAGCGATTAGCCCATCAAGTTTTGCTGTTGTCTTCATGTTTTGCACAACAGCATTTACATCAGAAGCAAAGGAAGCTGGCGCCGTTTTATTCCGAGCCATTGTTTGCGTTTGAGAGAGCAGCGCCTGAGGGCTACTTGTTAAAGCCAGCAAGAGAGAGTATTGAGATAAGGGGTTGAGTTGAGTAATGTATTTTGCAACGATTGAAAATAGTTTAAGTTCCTCACGTGTCGGTTTGACTTTATGGACTTGAACTTTTCGATCAGGAAAATATAGGTTTGCATCAGCGCGACGGATACGTGACATATAACTATAAACAATGGACCGAAATTCGTCACGTCGATCCGGTTTCAATTTCCGAGCGTCGGTCTTGTTATCCGCAATAAAATTACGAGCAAACATCCCAACACTACCAAAAGGATTTTGATGGCCCCTTGCAACTGTTAGTAAATCAATAAGAGAATAAAGATCCCAAAGCCGATTATGTATTGGTGTTGCTGTCAACATTAACACATATTTAAATTGTCTATCCGCCAATGCTTTGCGTATTCGAACAGCTACTTGAGGAGGTTTTTCAACGCCATAAAGGTTACGTAATTTATGGGCTTCATCCAAAATCAGCATTTCAAAACCTGCTTTGGCAATGCCGTCAAAGTGCAATCGAGCGGAATGGAATGTCGTAATAACTGCACCGCCGGCTTCAGGTGGTTTTGTGGTGAGAAGTTCGCGACCTGTAGCTTCGAGCCCTTCAATTCCAAATTTTGTCTGTAATTCTTCCTTCCATTGCGGGATAAGCAATTTTGGACAGACCACAAGAATTCTAGAAACACGGCTCCTGGCCATGAGTTCGCTTACAACTAAACCAGCGCTTATTGTTTTACCTAAACCGACATCATCAGCTAGAAGAGTAACAGGAAGGCGACGACAAAAAGTAATCAGGTTGGTAACTTGATGGTAATACGGTTCAACGCGTTCGCGCCACTGATGTTCAGATCTTAAATCCTCTCGATTTTCGATTACTATTGGTTCGTCTAAACTCCATTCGAGAGCTGCGCGGTATATCTTATATTCTGTTGGGTCGTTACATTTCCTTAAAGGCTTAGTTTGCAGGCTTTGAACACCCATGTTATATTTGCACCATTAATTGAGAATTCAATTCGACATTGGCTATTTCTTCCCTCTTGGTCTTTGCTTTCTTACCCAGGCATCAATTTCTTTCAAATCAAACCTCCACTGCCCGCCTACTTTGGATGCAGGAATTTTCCCTTTTTGAGCCATTTTGTATATTTTTTCCCGGGAAACTTGAAGATACTTAGCGACTTGCCCGATGGTGTGCCACTTTGAGGTCATGCGATTGCCTTTCCAATGGGGACTGCGTCTAGCGCAATTATGCGGGCGATGCGGTCTGCCAAGATTTACCAAATTATACCAAAGGTTTCGATTTTACTAAACGGTTTATTTGGCTAATTTTTCAGCCATTTAAAGGGCCCACATACGACTTGCTATATCTCTGATTGTATGGCCTGTATATAGGGTAAGGAGAGTTGAAATATGGCAATACCAAATTGCGACATTATGGCACTAAATGGGCTGACAACGGCCGAATTGCAGCGTAAATATGCGGGACTATTCGGCGCCCAACCAGTCTCGAATAACCGCAGATTCATGGAACGAAAGATTGCGTACCGGCTTCAGGAAATGGCAATTGGCGGTTTGGCTGCAGAATTGAAAGCTAAAATCGATGAGCTGATTATCCGTTATGATCCGGTGAATTGCTGCCGGTTTAAAGTCAGGCGTTCGACTACAGGCCGCGACGTGCGACTCCCCTTGCCCGGATCATTGATTACCAAAATTTATAAAGGCAAACGAATTGAGGTCAAAGTCCTCGAACATGGCTTTGAATACGAAGGTGTGATCTATAAAAACCTGAGCCATGTGGCAAAGGTTGTCACGGGTAATAAGTGGAACGGATTTTTGTTTTTCGGATACAAACCCAATGGAAAAGAATAAAGAACTCAAACCAAACCGGTGCGCGATTTACACGCGAAAGTCCACAAGCGAAGGACTGGATCAGGAGTTCACTTCTCTTGATGCGCAGAGGGAGTCGGCTGAAAGTTATATCGCAAGCCAAAAACACTTGGGCTGGATTGCGCTACCCGATAAATATGATGACGGCGGATTTACCGGTGCCACCATGGACCGGCCTGCTCTGCAGAAACTGCTTGAGGATATCAAAGCAAAAAAAGCGGATTGCGTTATTGTCTATAAAGTTGACCGACTGTCACGATCACTTCTGGATTTCGTAAAGCTGCTTCAATTTTTCGAAGAGCAACAGATTACTTTCGTTTCCGTTACACAGCACTTCAACACCAACACCTCCATGGGAAGGCTAACACTCAACATATTGCTTTCGTTTGCGCAATTCGAACGTGAAATGATTTCCGAAAGAACAAAAGATAAGATGGCCGCGGCACGAATGAAAGGCCGGTGGATCGGTGGACGCGCCGGGCTTGGTTATGACATTGACTCCGCAAGTAAGAAGCTTGTCATTAACCCCAAAGATGCAGAACTGGTCCGTTTAATTTTCAGCCTCTACATTGAGAAAAAGTCTTTGCTTGAAGTGGCAAGAGTTCTCAATGAACGCGGCTATTTAACCAAAGCCCATAAGGACAAACACAAAATCCTTGGCGGCGTTACCTTCAAGAACACCAATGTCCAAATGGTTCTGAATAACGTGGTTTATATGGGCAAGGTGAAATACGATGGCAAGGTTTACCCAGGACTCCATGAACCCATTATAAGCGAAGAAATCTTCAACCAAGCCCGGGCTATCCTGAAGCAGAACGTAAGAGAGCGCGGCGTTTCAAAGAACCGAAAGTTTCCCGGGCTCTTAAGCGGCATCTTTCGCTGTGCGGCCTGCGAGACCAGCATGAGCCACAGTTATGCGCGTAAGAATAAGTATAAATACCGTTACTATATCTGTCTGAATGCTATCAAGCTCAACCGGCAGACCTGCCCCACCAAGTCCATCAGCGCCGCTGCAATTGAAGAGAAGTGTTTGGAACTGCTGATGCGAATTACGAAAGACAAACGGTTCGAAGATTCGAATTGGAAAACCCTGCCACTCGAAAAACAAATGGCTGTCATCAATGAATTGGTTCGGGAAATCGATTATGACGGCGGTAAAAGCAAACTGCGCATTTATCTGAAAGGTGATGTCAGAAAATACGAGTACGACTTGCCCATTGATGAACTCAAAAAGCGAATCCCCGCCTCCAGCCAGCCTGATTTTAAGAGCGAGCCGGTCATCAAGCAGCAGCTCTTGCTAGCCCATCAAATCCAGCAGATGCTGGATTCAGGCCGCGCCAAGGACTTGAAGCAGATATCCGAATGGACCGGCATGAGCAAAGCTCGCCTTCAACAAATCATGAACTTGCTGTTCTTGTGCCCCAGAATCCAAGAAGATATTCTCACCTTGGAGCAAGCTAGCTTAGCCAAAATCAGCGAATATAACGTCCGATCCATCAACCAAGAGATCGATTGGGCAAAACAAACCAGCCTTTGGCAATCCATCCTCGCATAACCGCATCTGCACCAGAAATGAGTACACTCCAAAACTAGAGATAACTCCAACCTAAGACTTGAAATACCAGCCGATTTGCAGTTTCAGCAAATCCTTGTTAACTCAAATATCGAGTAATCAAGATCCCTTGGTTGAAACTAGGCTGCTGATACTAATGACCATTTTGGAGATAGATTGCGGATTTTGGGTCATTTTGGGCGCGAGGAAATAGATGCCGTGGATTCTCGATTGAACCGTTCGGGAATGACAGCGGGCGCAACGGCGTAAGTGTTTGACGGGGGTAGACATGAAACGAGCCATAAACCAACGCGTGATTTATGGCTCGTTCTGTTATCTCCAGCGCGTGGAGATAGAATCAAATGGCTGGGGGACTAGGATTTGAACCTAGACTAAGTGGTCCAGAGCCACTCGTGCTACCGTTACACCATCCCCCAAGATTAGAAAGAAGTTTCAACATTATTGCCCGCAACCAACTCTATCTGCGGACTTAACTCAGCGGGCAGCCCCGCGTATTTTCCCGCGGGGCACCATCCCCCAAAAACAATGCAAAATTCAAAATGCTAAATTCAAAAACATATACAAAAGATCGGAAACAAAAAACTAAAAAACAATCCAAAATTCAAAATGCCAAATTTAAAAGCAGCTTCTTCCGGTTTCACGGCTAAAGTAGGCCGGAGTAGGGGCAAATTTTATCACAAGAGCAGAACTGACACAATATTACAAAAAATCCCGCTTATTTTTTAAATATCGATGGCATTTCCCCGGCAAATTTCTGAAAACCTATCGGCACTGGGCCGGATCCGACGCGACTGAGTTTTATAGTCCACTTCAATGAGCCCGAACCGGGGGCCAAAACCCCGGGCCCATTCGAAATTATCAAGGAGCGACCAGCAGAGATATCCGAGAACGGGAACTCCTTTTTCCATGGCCCGCGCCATCGCCTGGATGTGCGCGGAAAGATACTCCCATCTCCGCCGGTCGTCCGAAGCGCAGGTCCCGTTTTCCGTAATCATAACCGGCAGTTTGAACCACTTCAGCGCGAGGAGAACGCGATAAAGCCCCTCGGGAAAACTTTCCCAGCCCATTTCGTTCCGGTATCCGACATCCCAATGATGTGTTTTTGAGCACAATTCTCCCAAAATAGCGGGAAACCGGAGGCCTTTGAAATGCACGAATTCCCTGGTGTAATAATTGAGCCCGATAAAATCCAGAGAAGGTTTCCACGGGAGTCTCTCCCGGATAAGACCGGGCATATAAAGCATGCCTCCCAGCAGGGACTTGAAAAAACATTGAACCGTAAACAAATTGTTCACAAACACGGGAAGCCGGTCCGGAATTGAAAAACGCCGGCAGGGCGCGTAATAAGGGATGTTTTGCGCGAGCCCGACCATCGGTTTGGGCCTGCCCGCTTTTTGATAAACCCCGTGAAGCACCGCATAGGCGCGATCATGCGCCAGCATCAGATTTCGAAAAACGCGGATGATCATAGCCGGCTTCTCGCCCGGCGGCCATTCTCCCCGCAAGTATCCGTGATAAATCAAAACCAGCGGTTCATTGATGGTGATCCAGAAACGGACCTCATCCTTCAAACCGGCCGCGATTTTATGGACATAACGTTCGAAATGATAAATCGACTGAGCGGATTCCCACCCGCCGAGACGGACAAACCAAATCGGATTCGTGAAATGATGCAGCGTAACAACCGGTTCAATGCCCCGTTCCCGCAGTGCCAGAACAACCTGCCGGTAATGTTCGAGCTCTTTTTCATTCCACTCCCCCGGCAGAGGCTCGATCCGGCTCCATTCGACGGAAAGACGATGGGCATTGTGCCCGAGGCGCTTCGCGAGATCAAAATCGCGTTCAAACAGTTCGTAGTGGCGGCAGGCCGATCCGGAGCGTTCGGGGACTTTCCCCTGGACTTCCCAATCCCACCAATCGTTACGGGTGTTATTGCCCTCAACTTGATGGCTGGAAGTCGCGGCCCCCCAAAGAAACCCCTCCGGAAAAGTGTAATGTCGCATTCGGTTCAAAAAATATCAGAAAAAGATTTTTATCCCGGAGGCCAGTTCATCCGCCGCCCGGAAAGGAGGTGAAGATGAATATGAAAAACGGATTGTCCGGCTTCCACTCCGGAATTAAAAACGAGGCGGAATCCTTTTTCGGTCATGTGTTTTTTTTCGGCAATTTTCTTCGCCGCAAAAACCAGGCGGCCCGCTACCGGGATATCTTCTTCGGTCATGTCAGCGACCCGTTCGATATGCTTCTTGGGGACCACAAGGATGTGAAGCGGGGCCTGAGGATGGATATCCTGAAACGCCAGGACCTCTTCGTCTTCATATTCCAGCATGGCCGGAATCTCCCCCCTCACGATTTTGCAAAATAGACAGTCTTTCATTTCACCGCTCCGCTTTTCATCACCTGCCGCGCCTGCCGAATCCTCTCCACGACTGTCTCACGACCCAAGGCACTCATCAACTCAAAAAGCCCGGGGCTCGCGGCTTTCCCGGTTATCGCCACGCGCAGCGGATGAATCAACTCCCGGGCATGCACACCGAATAATTGCGCCAGTTCCCGCACGCTCTCTTCAATCAGGGAGGGTTGGTCAAAATCAACCCGCTCGCAGGCCGCGGCGATTTCCATGAGGTAGTTGGAAAGCTTGGGATCTTTCCAGTATTTCGAAACCGCGGCAGGATCATAACTGATTTCTTTTTTAAGGCAATACTCCGCCTGCGGCGCAAAATCACTCAATTTCCGGATCCTCTCGCGAAAAAGGGACGCAACGCACCGGACGCGCTTCTCCTCGGACGGGTCCCGCAGTCCGGCGTATTTTCCGAGATACTCCACAAGGACGTCGCCAAATGCCTCGGGAGTCATTTGGCGGATATACTCGCCGTTCATCCATTCCAATTTCTCAAAATCAAAAATGACCGGCGTCGCATTCACTTTCTCGATCGCGAACAACTTCACCAATTCGTCCAATGAAAAAATCTCCCGGTCCCCTTCGGGGGCCCATCCGAGTATGGCAAGGTAATTCAGCAAAGCCGGAGACAGATAGCCCGATTCCCGGTAGGACGAGACCGAAACGGCACCGTCCCGTTTTGAAAGCGGGGTGCCGTCTTTCCCGTGAATCAGGGGAAGATGTCCGAATACCGGAACCGCGTATCCCAGCGCCTCATAAAGCGCGATTTGCTTCGGCGTGTTGGAGATATGATCGTCCCCGCGGATCACGTGCGTGATTTTCATTTCATGGTCATCCACCACGCAGGCAAAATTGTAGGCGGGACTCTTGTCGGACTTGATCAGCACAAAATCCTCCAGCGTCGAAGTGTCAAAGGAAATTTCGCCGTGGACCAGGTCCTGAAAAACAACCGTCTTCTTGGGCATCCGGAAAACAATCGCTTCCCGCTCGCCGTCTTTTGAGCGGTAAGCCAGGTCTTTCGCGATCAAAGATTCCGCGATCTCTTGATAAAGGGGAAAATGCTCCGACTGCCGGACCGGCGCGTCGTCGCTCTTCAACCCCAGCCAGGCAAGGCTGTCCAATATTTCCTTCTCGAATTCCGGGCTCGACCGCTCCCGGTCCGTGTCTTCGATACGGACGATGAATTTCCCGCCCTGGGATTTTGCGTAAAGGTAGTTGAAGAGGGCCGTCCTCACTCCCCCGATATGGAGGCTCCCGGTCGGTGAAGGAGCAAATCGTAAACGAATTTTTGCCATGATTGGACTCAAGTGTAACGGGCGCTTGAAAGACCGAATTTTTCCCGAAGCGTTTCCAGATAACTCCGGTGAGAGCTCACGACGAGTTTGAAACGGAAAGGCGCCTTCATGATTCGAATCTCGTCCCTCGCGCTGATAATGCGCCGGGTCTGCCCGTCCACCGTCAAAGCCGCCCGTCCCTTCTGCTTTTCGATATGAATAATCAGCCGGATTTCTTTTTCGGTCGGAAGGACGATCGGGCGCGTCAGAAGCGAATGCGCGCTCAAAGGCGTCACCAGAAATCCGTCAAACGTGGGATAAAGGAAAGGCCCGCCCGCCGAAAGCGAATACGCCGTCGCCCCCGTCGGAGTCGAGACGATCACACCGTCCCCCGAAAACCCCATCACGTCCTCTCCGCCCGCCGTGACTTTGATTCTCAGATAATTGCTGAGCCCCTCCCGGTGCACCACTGCGTCATTTAATCCCTGAAAGACTTCCGTCCGTCCGGACCGGGTCAGCAACGTCCGGAAAAGCGTTCGTTCCTCGATCTTGTACTGATCGGAAAAAACTTTCGCCAACTCCTCGAAAATCTCCCGTGCGCTTACGCTGGTCAAAAAACCCAACCGCCCCAGATTCACTCCCAAAACGGGAATCGATTGAGTCAACCGGCCCGCCACGTGCAAAATCGTGCCGTCCCCTCCCAGACAGACCAAGAGATCCGCTTTCTTGAGAATCCCGTCAAAATTGCGGCTGGTCCCCTCCAAAACGGTCTTCTTCCTTTTCCGGAGCCAGGGCTTGAGTTTCCGGACGAGCTTCAACGCCCCCTCTTTTCTGGGGTTAACGATCAGGCCAATCTTTTCCATGGAAATAAGCCGAAATGAGAAGATTTCTCGTTCTTTTTAACGTCATCTAAAATATACTCGGCAATTTTCGCCGCGGAAAGCCCGAACCGGTCGAGCAAAAAACCTCTCGGACCGTGTTCCGTAAATTCATCGGGCAAAGCGATCCGCTTCACGCGGACTTCCGCGAGTCCTTCCCGTTCGAAAAACTCCAGCACCTTGCTCCCGAATCCGCCGGTCAGGACATGATCTTCGATCGTATAAAAAAGACGGTTTTTGGAAACAAGCGACAGCAGAAGATTCCGATCCAAAGGTTTCGCAAAACGCATATTGCAAACCGCGGCCTTCACTCCCTCGCGTGAAAGAAGTTGAGCCGCGTCAAGCGCCTGTCTTGCGAGGCTCCCAAACGCAAGGAGAACCGCATCTTCTCCCTCCCGTAAGATCTCCCCTTCTCCGATATTGAAAACCCTGCGTTCCGCTTCGGGGAATTCCGGGATTTCGTCCTTGGGATACCGGATCGCAAAGAGTCCCTGGTATTCGATTCCCAGCGTCAACATCCGTTTCATTTCAAACGCATCCCTGGGAGAAGCAATCACCGCGTCCGGAATGTGCCCGATATAACTGATGTCAAAGACTCCGTTGTGCGTGGCGCCGTCCGCGCCGACCAAGCCCGCACGATCAAGCCCAAGCGTCACACCGACCTTCTGAAGGGCGATATCGTGAATCAACTGATCCTCGGACCTCTGCAAAAACGTCGAATAAATCGCGCAAACGGGCTTCAGCCCGGCCTTGGCCAGAGCCGCCGAAAAAGTCACGGCATGCTGTTCGGCAATCCCGACGTCATAAAACCGGTTCGGAAATTCTTTCTGAAAATCAAGCAGCCCGGTCCCGGAAGGCATCGCCGCCGTGATCGCGAACACTTTCGGATTCTCCCGGGCAATCTCAGCCAGGGAGCGCCCGAATGCTTCCGTATAAGTCGGCCGTTTGGGGACCGACAAAGAACCGTTCCCGGTTCCGATCAATTTTTCTCCCGTTTTGACATCAAAGGGATTGACGCCGTGAAAACGTTCTTCGTCCTTCTCCGCAAATTCGTAGCCTTTTCCCTTCTCGGTCAGAACGTGCAATAAAATCGGCGCTTCGATTTTGGAAACATTCTCCAGAGTCTTGACCAATCCGATGACATCATGCCCGTTGACCGGTCCGAAATAGCGAAGTCCCAATTCCTCAAACACAATGCCGGGGACCAGGAGATGTTTCACCCCTTCCAGTGCGTAGCGGGCAAGTTTTTTAAGCCGGGGGAAAGCCTCGATGGATTTTTCGACATCGGCGCGCAACCGATTGTACAGAGGATTGGTGATCACTTTGTTCAAGTAGCGGCTGATCCCTCCCACATTCTTGGAAATGGACATTTCGTTGTCATTCAGAACGATCAACATCTTCTTTCGTAAATGTCCCGCATTGTTCAGGCCTTCAAGCGCCAGTCCGGAAGATAATCCGCCGTCTCCGATCACCGCGACGATTTTCTCCTTCCCGCCTAGAAAATCCCGGGCACAGGCAAGTCCCAGGGCCTGGGAAATCGCCGTCCCGGCATGCGCCACCAAAAAATGGTCATGCTCGCTTTCGGCCGGGTTGGTAAATCCGCTCAATCCGCCGTACTGCCGAAGCGTGCGCATCCGGTCTTTCCGGCCCGTCAGAATTTTGTGGGGATAAGTCTGATGGCTGATGTCCCAAATCACTTTGTCGCGGGGAGTATCCAGGACATAATGCAGGGCAATCGTAAGCTCCACCGCCCCCAAACCGGCACCCAAATGCCCCCCGGTTTTGGAAACAGTTTCAATCATGAACCGCCTCAATTCGGCCGCAAGGACCGGCAACTGTTCCGGGCGCAGTTTTTTAAGGTCGGAAACATTTTGGATTTTAGCTAGAAGAGATTCAGATTCGGCTGTCATCGCTATCTCAAACGCAGAGGTTCTTAATACTTTCGGGTCAAAATAAAATCCGCGATTTCCTTAATCGTATCCGCTTTCTTTCCAAAGAGTTGCAGAAAGCTCTTTGCTTTCTCCGTAGAAGCCTCCGCTTTACGGCGGGCCTCCGTCTCGCTCATCAGTTTCAAATAACCGTTCCGATCTATTATATCGTCAATGACTTGAAAGGCAATCCCCAAATGCTCCCCGAACCGGCTCAACGCAAGCTCTTCGCGCTTCCCGGCACCTACCGCAACCGCCCCCGCAAGACAACTCACCCGAATCAACTGGCCGGTTTTGTTCACATTGATGTAATCCAGAAGAGGAAGGTCCTTTTCTTTCCCCTCCGTTTCTTTGTCGACGACCTGCCCTCCGATCATTCCGTTCGTCCCGATCGCCCGGGCGATTTCAAAAACAAGCCGCCTCGAAACTCCGGCATCCGGAATCATTCCCAAGGTCTGAAACCCCAGCGTCAGCAAAGCGTCTCCCGCCAAAACCGCGTTGGCTTCCCCGAATTTTTTATGACACGTCGGCTTTCCCCGGCGGTAATTATCGTTGTCCAGGCACGGAAGATCGTCGTGAATCAGAGAATACGTGTGAAACAGCTCAATCGCGCAAGCCGGAAGCAACGCTTTTTCGGTTTTCTTCCCGCAGACTTCGGCGCTTGCAAGGGCCAGCAGGGGACGGATTCTTTTCCCGCCGCTGAAAACGCTGTAGCGCATCGCTTCATGAATGACGGAAGGATAGACTTTCCCCGGAGGAAGGATTTCGGCAAGCTTCCGGTCAACCGTTTTCGCTCCGTCAGTAAAATAACGCCCGATGTTCAAAGCAAAAGATCCTTTCCTTCGGATTCCGTTTCATTCTGAGGCGGCGCCTTCTTTCCGGGCCGCTTCCGGGGCTCTCCCTCTTCCGGCTCGAACGGCTCGACCTGCAATTCTCCGTTCAGACTCCTCGTCAGTAATTCGATTTTCTTCTCGGCCTGAACCAGTTTCTGATTCAAGAATCTCGACAACCGGATTCCCTCTTCGTATTTCCTGAGCGCCTCGTCCAAAACCACTTCGTCGCCCTCGAGAAACTCCACCACTTTTTCAAGCTGCTCAATCGCTTTCTCAAATCCGAGATCTTCCGTTTTCCCCGCTTTTTTATCGCTCATCGCCGTCTCCCGTAATATCCCCCATTTTTCGGTCATCCCCTAATTCGGTAAAATTTTCCGTTTGAAAAACCCCCGTAATCTCCGACTCCACGGCCCCCTGATGCAGATAAGTGCGGATCCGGCCCCCCTTCTTCAGGCCTTCCGTCCTTTTCAATACTTTTCCCTTCGCATCCAAAGTCAGGCTGTATCCGCGCGCCAGAACGGCTACCGGGCTGAGCGCCTCCAGTTTCCCGGCAAGATTTTCGACCCGCGCCTGGCTGAGCGAAAAAACCTTACGGATCGCATGGGCAAGCTGCTTCGATCGCTCGTCAAGCCGCTGAAACCACCCGTCGACTAACGACAGCGGTTGCCGGAACGCATAGCTTGACGTCAGCGATTCGAGGCGGTTCCGCCGGTCTTCCAGGCAATTCCGGATCGCATTCCCGGCCCGTTTTGTCAATTCGTCGATCCGGGTTTCAAGATCCCCCCGGCTTTTCGTGACTAATTCCGCCGCGGCGGACGGCGTCGGAGCGCGAAGATCGGCAGCAAAATCGGCAAGCGTCCAGTCCACCTCATGGCCCACCGCGGAAATTACGGGAATCCGGGAATGGTAAATCGCGCGGACCACCCGCTCCTCGTTGAACGCCCAAAGATCCTCAAGGCTTCCGCCACCCCGCCCGACGATCAGCACGTCAATATCCGGAAGACGGTTTAGGTCTTCAATTCCCCGGGCAATCTCTTCCGCGGAACCTTCCCCCTGAACCCGGACCGGGCAAATCAGGATATGAATGCCGTGGAACCGGCGGCCCAGCACGTTCATCATATCGCGGATTGCCGCTCCGGTCGGGGAAGTCACAATGCCGATTTTCCGGGGATAGGAGGGGATCGGCCGCTTCCGTGCCGGATCAAAAAGTCCTTCCCGATGCAATCTGGCTTTCAACTGCTCCAGGGCAAGCTGAAGTTCCCCGAGCCCTTTGGGCTCGACCCGTTCGACATAAACCTGATACTCCCCCCGGACTTCATAGAGGGAAATTTTTCCGTAACAGACCACTTTGAGACCGTCATGAAGGTCAAAACGAAGGCCCTGATTGTAACGCGAAAAAAACACCGCTTTGATCACCGCCGCTTCGTCCTTCAGCGTGAAATACATATGCCCCGACTGGTGTTTTTTAAATCCGGAGATTTCCCCTTCCACCCAGACGGAAGGGAACCCCTCTTCCAGGACCAGTTTGATTTTTCGGGTCAATTCGGCGACGGAATAGACTTTCCGTGCCGCGGTAGCGGGAAAAACCCCGGATGGTTTATCAGCAGAGTCGCTCATGAATGCGCTTGATTTGAACCGCTTTGCCGGTCTCGGGGTCCACGTCGAAAATCACCCCGCAGAGTCTGACGTCTTCCGAGGCCACCGAAAAACGGGCCGGCATCTGAGTCATAAAACGGTTGAGAATGCTGTCAATATCGCGTCCGAGCACGGAATAATGCGGCCCGGTCATTCCCATATCGGTAATGTAGGCCGTTCCGTGGGGAAGAATTCTTTCATCGGCCGTCTGGACGTGGGTATGGCTTCCGAAAACCGCGCTGACTTTCCCGTCCAGGAACCACCCCATCGCGATTTTCTCGCTTGTCGCCTCGGCGTGTATATCGACCAGAATAACCTTCGTCTCCTCCCGCATTTTCCGGATTTCTTCCTGTGCTTTGAGAAAAGGCGAATCTCCGTGCGGGATCATAAAAACCTGTCCCATCAGATTGATGACGCCGATCTTCTTCTTTTTTCGCGTCTCAAGGACCACGGAACCGTGCCCCAACGCCTGGGCCGGATAATTCAGGGGGCGAAGAATACGGGGCTCGCGGGACAAATAATCGTAAGCCTCCCGCTTGTCGAAAAAATGGTCTCCGGTGGTGATGACATCGATACCGTGGTTCAAAAGTTCGCGGGCCGTGCTTTCGGTAATTCCGGATCCTCCGGCAAGATTTTCCCCGTTGACCAGGACAAAATCCACCCCTTCTTCCACAAACCGGGGCACCAAAATTTTGCAGGCCATCCGGCCCGGTTCTCCCACGGTGTCTCCCAACGCCAAGATTTTTATCAAGTCAGGCACGCTTTTCTCCTTAAATCGGAAATCGGCTCACGCCGAAATAACCAAATCCAACAAAACGTCTTTTTCGCTTTCAATCGGAATATTTTCGACTATCTGAAAATCGAACGCCAATCCGACCTTCAAAGTCCGGGCATTGAGTCCGGAGAGAAATCGGTCATAAAAACCGCCTCCCCGCCCCAGTCGATTTCCTCTCTTGTCAAACGCGATTCCCGGGACAAAGACCAAATCAATTTCCGGCAGAGAAATAACGGTTTCTTCGTTATTTTCCGGCTCCAAAATCCCGAAATTTCCCCGGATCAGGGATGCGGTATCCGTGATTCGATGGGGAATGATTTCGCCCGCCTGCGGATTCGTTCTCGGCAAAGCGACCTTTTTCCCCGATCGTATCGACTCTTCAATCAATCCCCAAGTATCGACTTCGCCGGAAAATGAAGCGTAGCACATGATCGTTTCGGCCGTCGCAAAGAACGGGTTTTTTGCAGCCAAGTCCTTAATTTTAAAGGACTTCGCCATTTTATCCCCTTCAGATTGGCTTTTCAATCTGAAAAGCATCTCCTGCCGAAGCCTTCTTTTTCTCAAAGCAATGTTCTGATCGTCACGCATGGCCGGAAGAATTCTCCCCGGAAGACAAAACCCACGGAAGAATACCGCGGGTTCTGCAATCGTTAGGAATGATTTCATCCTTGATACTTCGCTATGATTCCTGCGCCTGGGCCGAATTGAACGGCCGACCTAGGGCTTAGGAGTCCCTCGCTCTATCCAACTGAGCTACAGGCGCTAATGTAAAGACCCGCAACGCGGGTCAAACTATCTAAAACAGTCCTTGCGCCATCGGCGCAAGGGCAGGCGCGGCCGAAGCCCCTTGGCTTCGGCACTTCGCATTAATCTTGATGATTAACGCTTCGCAAACTATCGCGCCTCGCAGAGGCGCTCGCAAACTAATGCCAGCCCCGCACGAAGTGCAGGGGCAGGCGTTTTTCAAAAAATATCCTAGCATTCGTATTTCTCTAATTTTTCGGCGCAAGGGGCAGGAAGCCCTTGCTTCCTGCACTCCGCGAAACCCCTGATGGTTTTCGCTTCGCAGGCGCGGCCGAAGCCCCTTGGCTTCGGCACTTCGCATTAATCTTGATGATTAACGCTTCGCAAACTATCGCGCCTCGCAGAGGCGCTCGCAAACTAATGCCAGCCCCGCACGAAGTGCAGGGGGCTGAAAGCCCTTGCTTTCAGCACTCCGTGACAAACTTGCCGGTTTGTCACTACGCAGGCGCGTTTTTAAAATTCAATAAAGTTTTTAGCAGCACAAGGCCACAAGCTTCTTATGTGCGGCACTACTTGCCAACCTCGATGATGGGCTCTTCGCTTCTAAAAAAATATCCAACCATTCGCAGCTCTCTAATCGTTCAACGCACGGTGCAGGAAGCCCTTGCTTCCTGCACTCGAAGGCCGAAACTGTCTGGTTCCGGCCGAAGTGTCAGAGTTATGAAACTCTGACCGCGAAAACCTGGCCGGATTCAGGGCTCTTTCCTCTTATCTTCCTCCCCTTCCTTCTTTTTCGACTCCAGGCGGAAGAGTTCTTCCAAATGAACAACCTGCGAATCCCGTTCCGCCTCTTTTTCAATCTGCCGGACAATACCGCGAAAGGTTTTTTGAGGGATTTTAAGGACTTCAAGGCAAATCGTCGTGAGGAGACGTGTCACCAAATTGACTTGGATCTCAAGATCCTGCAGACGTTCCCGCGCTTCCGTCGCCTGCTCCCAGAGTTTATCCAAATGCTTCCGGTGATAGCCTAAATCATCCTGAAAAGACTTAAGCTCCTTCGCCCATTCTTCCGGGGAGCGCTCCCCTTCCGGACGGATTTTTCTGTCGTCTCCTCCCGCCATGGAGAAATTATGCGGCTTCCGTAACTCTCGTCTTGGCCCATCCGTCGGCGATCCGTTCTCCTTTTGCAAGCAAAGCGACAATCTCAACGAGATAGCCGATCACCAGAACAAACGGAATGATCAAAAGAACATTCCGGATAAACGCCTGCCCCAACGACGGCTTTTCCGTTCCCGAAAGGCTTACCAGCTTCAATCCGACCATCTTCCTACCGGGGGAAAAAACCGTATCCCTGAAAAGCATCCACCCGATATTGACCAAAATCAGGACAGTGTTCCGTATCGCGTCATTTGCGGCAAGAAGAAGAAGGCCGGCCACAATGCCGAGAATAATCGGAATAATGATAAGATCTATGATCCCCGCGGCAAACCTTTTTCCCTTGCTTGCAAGAGCGGGAATTTGAGGACCTCCAACGATTCCCTCTTTGTTCATTTCTGGTGTCATTATCTGCTCCTTTCGCTTTTACTAAACTTTTATCAATCCTAATCTCATTTGATTACTTTAACTTACGGTGAAAAGTATAGCGGGAAGAAAAACCTCTTTCAAGTCCTTTCCAAAAATCCGTAATCGCGCACTCAGTCGTCTTCGGATACCGTCTCTTCCGTCGTCACGGCAAATCTCCCGTCAGGAAGTTTCCGGGCAAGGCCTTGCAATTCCATTCGGGTCAATTCAGCCATAATTTGCCCGGAAGACCGGCCGGTTCTTTGACAAATTTCATCGGGAGAAAGAGGCGCAATCTCCAGATAAGAGCGGATATCGTCATCTTCAGAGCCGGCATTCCTTTCGCTAACCGTTTTCTCTTCGGCTAAATAACCTTTCAGGACCGGCGCCAGAGCGGCAAAAATATCATCGGGACTTTCGACCAACGCCGCACCGCTTTTGATCAGACGGTTCGTTCCTCTGGAGCTCAATGAATCGATACGCCCGGGAACCGCAAAAACTTCCCGCCCCTGTTCCAACGCAAGTCTTGCGGTAATCAGAGACCCGCTTTTTTCATGAGCGGCGACAACCAATACTCCCAGTGAAAGCCCGCTGATCAGGCGATTTCGCTGCGGAAAATTTCCGGCCAAAGGAAGCGTTCCCGGGGCGTATTCGCTGATCAAAGCCCCGTGTTTTTCGATCTCCCGGTAAAGCGATTCGTTTTCGGGAGGATAGATCTGATCGAGCCCGCATCCCAGAACGGCAATCGTGCGGCCCCCGGCCTCCATCGCTCCACGATGAGCTACGGAATCCACGCCCCGCGCAAGCCCCGAAACCACGGTCAGTCCCCGTTCCGCCAGAATTCCGGAAAATTGTCTCGCCGTTTGATATCCGTAATCGTTCGGTTTACGGGTCCCCACGACGGCCACCGCGTAAAAATCTTCTTTCAGAATATCGCCCCGGACATAAAGAACCATCGGAGGATCATGGATTTCCCGGAGACTCCGCGGATAGGCCTCCCCGCTGATTCCCAAGATACCGATTCCCATCCCCAAACATCGCTCGTATTCCTCCTCAGGCGTGTAATCATCCAAAAGAATCCTGATCTTCTCCGCAAACCGCCCGCGGAAACACTCTCGGAGCACCTCGGAAGGACTTCCGCATCTTTCCAGGGCCTCTTTGAACATACGGCACCCGAATCCTTTTACGCGGTTTAAAATCAAAAGCGCCCGGAGATTTTCATCCATGGCAAGCGCAGCTCCCTGCGTTGATTTCCTGAAGTTGTTCGATTGTTTTCCGGACTTTTTCGGCGGAAATCGCGGAAACGACTTTTACCTTTCCGATTTTCACCGGAAGCACGAATCTCAATACCCCCTTTATTTTCTTTTTATCGTACCGGATGGATTCCAGGACACGGGATAATTTTACGGATCGGGGCAACCGGACCGGAAGGGCCGCTTTCTGGATCAGAGTCCTCTGTCGTTCGTAATCCCGCCAGGGAAACACCCCCAGCTCGCAGGCAAGCCGCCCCGCGGCCATCATCCCGAGCGCCACCGCCTCGCCGTGCGGCATCGACCATCCCCGGCTGGCCGCTTCGAACGCGTGCCCGAACGTATGCCCGTAATTCAGAACGGCCCTCAGCCCTTTCGTTTCCCGCTCATCGCCGCCGACGACCCTTGCCTTGATTTCGGCGCACCGGGAAACCGCCGAAAGCAGGATTTTTAAATCTTTCCGTTTCATTCTCAGAATATTTTTTTCGAGAAGACGGAAGAAATTCTCGTCCCAGATCATTCCGTATTTGATGATTTCAGCAAGCGCGTGTTTGATCTCACGGTCGGGGAGGGTTTTCAAAGTCTCGACATCCGAAAAGACAAGCCTCGGCTGATGAAACGTCCCGATCAGATTCTTTCCGTCCGGCAGATCGATGGCGGTTTTTCCCCCGATCGAGCTGTCCACCTGCGCCAAAAGCGTCGTCGGCACTCCGATCCAGGGAATTCCCCGCATAAACGTGGAGGCCGCAAATCCCGCGACGTCGCCGACCACTCCGCCGCCGAGCGCGATCAAAAATGAAGACCGGTCAAATCCGTTTTTCAGCAAATGCCGATAAATTCCGAAAAGATTCTTCTGCGATTTCGCGAATTCATCGGAAGGCAGTTTCGAAAACGAAAAGACCTCAAACCCTTCCGACCGAAGCGCCTTTGAAACCCTGCCGAGATACCAACCCGCGATTTTCGGGCTGGTCACGATCAGGGCCTTGCCGGAAAGACCGATCCTCCGGATCTCTTTGCCCAGAAGAGGAAGAATATTTTTCCCGATGCAAACGTCATAACTCCGCTCTTTCAGCGCCACCCGAATCCTTTTCATGCCGCCCCCTGTTTTAGTCCCAGTTTTGCGATCAGTGCTTCCGCGACTTCCCTCGGCGTTTTCCCCTCCGTGTCGACCGCGCCGTCATGGCAGGATTCATAAAGCGAACGGCGGTCCTGAAAAATCCTCGCCAAAGCTTCTTCGGGGTCCGGCCGGTTCAAAAGGGGCCGGTCCTTTTTCTCCTTCAGCCGCTCGAACAAAACTCTTACCGAAGCCCTGAGATAAACCACCGTTCCCGATTCCTTCATCAAAAGCCTGTTGGCCGGGTCCAAAACAATCCCGCCCCCCGTCGCGATGACCTGCGAATTCCGGTTCACGATCCGCTTCAGGACCCCTTTTTCGAGATCCCGGAAAAAGGGCTCACCGTGCGTTCCGAAAATCCCGCTGACCGTCATCCGGGCCTCCTGTTCGATTTCGGAATCCAAATCGACAAAAATGAGACCCAATTTTTTCGCCAGGCATTTGCCGGTCTCGGTTTTCCCGGCCCCCATCATCCCGATCAGAAAAATGTTTTTCATAACCCCCAAACCGTCATCGTCCCCGAAGCTGTCTCAAATACCCGCGGAAATTTCTTTCGATTTCCGGGACGGAATCCCCTCCGAATTTCTCAAGAAACGCGCGCGCAATTTCGAACGCCACGGCCGCTTCCGCGATAACACTCGCCGCGGGGACCGCCGAAATATCGGACCGTTCGTAACTGGCCTTCTCGGGCTTTTTAGTCTTCATGTTTACGGAACGCAGAGGGCGTGCCAGAGTCGAAATCGGTTTCATCACCGCCCGGAGGGAAATCTCCCCGCCGTTGCTCATCCCCCCCTCGATGCCTCCGGCATGATTGGTCTTTCGGAAATAACCCCGGTCCTTCCCGTAAAAGATTTCGTCGTGAACCCGAGACCCGTTCAGGGCCCCCAGTTCGAATCCCAGCCCGAATTCCACTCCCTTGATCGCCTGAATGCTCAAAACCGCATGCGCGAGCCGGGCATCCAGTTTTCTCGAATAATGCGCGTGCGATCCCAAACCGGCGGGAACTCCCTTCACCCGGACTTCAAAAACCCCTCCCAGCGTGTCTCCCTGCTTTTGCGCGCGCTCGATCATCCGGCAGATATCCGATTCCAGCCGCGAAGAGACGCAATTCATCATTGAATCCCGCGCCCGCCTGACCTGATCGAACGGCACCGGCTCTTTACCGGACAAGCACGCTTCTCCCACGCGAACCACATGTGAAGCGATTTCAATCCCGAAAAAGGCGAGCAGTTGCCGGACCAAACCCCCGATCGCAACGCGCAGGACCGTCTCCCGTGCCGAAGCCCGTTCCAAAATCGCCCGGATCCCGGTCGCGTATTTCAACGCGCCCGCCAAATCCGCGTGTCCCGGCCTCGGCCTGAAAAGCTCAGGCAATTCCCCGAGTTTCGTCTCACGGTTCACCAGCAGAAACCCCACCGGCGCGCCCGTCGTTTTCCCGGCAATCACACCGGAGGTGATCGCGACTTCATCCCGCTCGATCTTCATCCGCGCACCGCGTCCGTACCCTTTTTGGCGGCGGGCGAGTTCCTCCCGAATCAAGTCGGAATCGACCCGGAGCCCGCTCGGCATCCCTTCTAAAATCGCCATCAGGTACTTGTTGTGCGACTCGCCGCATGTCATGAATTCAAGCATGAATCAGTCCTCCTCCCTGTAAGTCCGGCCGTTCTAAAAACCCAGCAGGCCGGCATACCACGCAATAATTCGGTTCGACCACAAAAGAGACGCCACCGCCCCCAGCGCCAGGAAGGGCCCGAAGGCAATCATCCCCGGCACCGGCCCTTCCGGGGGGGTTCCCGGCCCGGTCTGCGAAAGTCCTTCCGGAGTTTTCTTCCTTGAGAATAGAGCCCAAAACGCAAACGGAATCGCGATCCAGGGCGCGATCAAAAACGTGAAAAGTGTTTTTTTAAATCCGACAAACGCGCCGATCATCCCCAAAAGCTTCAGATCCCCGCCTCCCATCGCGTCTTTTTTGAAAGCCCACTTTCCGACAACCGCGGTAATCCAGACGAGCCAGATCCCGGCCAGCATACCCAAAGCGGATTCCGCAAGGCCGAGCCGCCGGTCGATTTCCCCGTGAACCGCCGGCAGGAAAAAACTCGCCGTAAGCCCCGCCAGCATTCCGAAAACACTGACTTCGTCCGGAATAATCTGATGTTCGAAGTCCACAAATGTGGCAATGATCAGAGACGACAGGAAATAAGCGTAAAAAACAAAAGGCGCCGTCCAGCCGAACCGGGACCAGAGAAGAAAAAACATCGCGCCCGCAAGCAATTCCACCAAGGGATAGCGCCAGGAAATCCCTTTTTTGCAATGACGGCATTTCGCGCCGAGAAAAAGAAAACTCACGACGGGTATATTTTCAAACCATGAGAGTTTTACGCCGCACGCGGGACAGCGGGAGCGCCCTTTCATAACGGACTCTTCCTTGGGCCAGCGCACGATACACACGTTCAGAAAACTCCCGATGCAAAGCCCGAAGACAAAAACAAAAATTTTCATCTCAACCGAATGCCCACGCAACGTGCGGAGCATTTCATCCGCCGACAATCTGACAAAATCCAAAACACCGTTCATTTTCGATTCCCCTCCAGGGCATTGAGAAGACTTTTCCGCATCACCTCAAGAGGCGCTTTTCTCCCGGTCCAAATTTCGAAGGCCTTCACGCCTTGATAAAAAAGCATCGAAAGCCCGTTGGCGGTCTTGTGGCCTTTTAACCGCGCCAGGCGAAGGAAAGCGGTTTCCGCCGGATTATAAATCACATCAAACGCGAGAATTTTCCGCTTCGGCAAAACTCGCGCGGGGATCAGAACCGGGTCTTCCTTTTTCATCCCGACGCTCGTCGCGTTCACCAGAACACATGAGTCTTCCAACTCCCGATTCAGGTCTTTTTCGTTCAACACGAAAATTTCAAGCGGCGCGCGGGGAAACCGTTTCAAAAAATGGCGTTTCAGTTTTCGCGCCCGTTCGAAGTCGAAGGCCGCGTTAAAGAGACGGATCGACGCGGCCTTTTCCCGCAAAAAACCCGCAACACAGGCGCGGGCGGCGCCGCCCGCCCCCAAAATAACCGCTTTTTTCCCGGCCGGCTTCAACCCGGCCTCCGAAAGGGCGCGGACAAATCCGTCGACATCCGTATTGTACCCGAAAAATTTCTTCCCCCGCCGCTTGACGGTATTGACCGCGCCGACGGCCGCGGCACCCGGGGAAATCCGGTCCAGATAAGGGATCACGGTCTCCTTGTAAGGCACCGTGACATTGAACCCCTGAAGCGGGGTCTTTCCGAGCTCTTTCATGACGGACTTAAAGGTTTTCGGGCTCAATTCGAAAGGAAGGTATCCGGCATCGATCCCGAGCTTTTGAAAAGCCGGATTATGCATAGCAGGCGAAAGGGTATGCTTCAGGGGATAACCGAATATCCCGAAAATTTTCATAAGAGCCCGCAATCCCTTTCAAAAATTCGGAACCGTTTTTGTCTTTGCAAAACTCAGTTCCCTCGCAACGTGGTTTTCGGCCCGGTCAAACCAAAGCTTCCCGGCGCCGTTTGTTTCCGTAAGCCAGCGCGCGGTTCAAGGCCTGAAGATAGGCTTTCACGCTGGCTTCGATAATATCCGTGCTCGCTCCGCGTCCCGCAATTTCCTGATCCTTGAATTTCAATTTCACCGAGACTTCCCCCAGAGCGTCTTTCCCGCCCGTAACGGCATTGAGACTGTACTGCGACAATTTCGCCTTAACCTTCGCGATCTTCTCGATCGCTTTGTAACAGGCGTCCACCGGTCCGTCTCCCGAAGAAGACACCTCGAAAACTTTCCCGCCTTTTTTCAGACGCATCAATGCCCGAGGCGGACGCTGAGTCTCGATATTGACGGAAAAATGTTCCAGGGCCCAGGTCGTCGGGATCCGCACGACTTCGTCTTCGACAATCGCCTGGATGTCCTCGTCAAAAACGTACTTCTTCTGATCGGCCAGCTTTTTGAACCGCTCAAAAGCCCGCTCCAATTCCTTCTCCGACAAAACGACCCCCAGCTTCTTCAGCCGCTCCCGGAACGCGTGACGCCCCGAATGTTTCCCCAAGATCAGCTGGCTTTCCTCAAGCCCGATCCGGTGGGGATCAATGATCTCATACGTCTCGCGTTTCTTGAGCACGCCGTCCTGATGAATCCCGGACTCATGACTGAACGCGTTTCGGCCCACAATCGATTTATTGGGCTGAACCACCATCCCCGTCAGACGGGACACCAGCCGGGACGTCTTGATAATTTCGGAAAGTTCAATGTCCGTCCTCACCGGCAGGGAATCTTTCCGGGTATCGATCGCCATCACGATTTCCTCAAGCGACGCGTTCCCGGCCCTTTCCCCGATCCCGTTAACGGTGCACTCGACCTGATTGGCGCCGTTCGCCACGGCCGCCAGCGAATTGGCAACCGCAAGCCCCAAATCATTATGGCAATGCACCGACAAGGTGACCGCGTTGCCCAATTCCGGCAGCTGACGAACCAGGAATTGAATCATGTCCCCGAATTCCGAAGGAAGCGCGTAACCGACCGTGTCGGGGATGTTGATGCTCGTCGCCCCCGCCTCAATGGCGATCCCCACGACTTCCGCCAGAAATTCCCACTCCGTCCGGGAAGCGTCCTCCGGGGAAAACTCGATTTGGTCAAAAAAGCGCCTGGCGTATTCCATCTCCTTCTTGACGATCTGGACCAATTCGCTTTTGTCTTTCCGCAGCTTGTATTCCCGGTGAATCATGGACGTCGCGAGAAAAACATGCAACCGCTTGTTCTTGGCGAATTTCAAAGCCTGGCGGCAGGCGTCGATGTCCTTGCGGATCATTCTCGAAAGACCGCAGATGACGGGCTTACGCACCTTTTTCGAAATCATCTGAATCGCCTCGATCTCCCCCCGGGAAGCCGCGGGAAAACCCGCCTCGATCACATCCACGTTCAGTTTTTCGAGCTGGCGGGCGACCTCGAGTTTCTCCTGCGGATTCAGAGACGCTCCGGGAGACTGCTCCCCGTCCCTCAACGTGGTGTCGAAAATAAAGATCTTTTTCCGGTCCTGATTCATCTTATTTCTTCTTTCCGCCTTCATGCAGCCAAGACATCATTTTTCTCAACTGCTCGCCGACTTTTTCGATCAAATGCTCGTCGCTTTTCTTCCGGAGCGCGTTGTAAAGCGGGCGGCCTTTTTTGTTCTCCTCCATCCACTCTTTCGCGAACGCACCCGACTGGACTTCGGAAAGGATTTTCTTCATTTCCTTTCGGGTCGATTCGTTGATGATGCGCGGACCCCGGGTATAATCGCCGTATTCCGCGGTATCGGACACCCGCCGGCGCATGCCGCTGATCCCGGAGACAAAAATCGCGTCGGTGATCAGTTTGACTTCATGCAGGCACTCAAAGTAGGCGATCTCCGGCTGATACCCGGCCTCCACAAGGGTCTCAAATCCCGCGCGGATGAGCTCCGTCAAGCCCCCGCACAGCACCACCTGCTCGCCGAAAAGATCCGTCTCCGTTTCTTCCTTGAAAGTCGTCTCGATCACGCCTCCCCGGGTTCCCCCGATGGCCTTCGCGTAGGCAAGCGCCAGTTTCAGGGCCTGTCCCGAAGGATTCTGCTGAACGGCCACGACGCAGGGCACCCCTCCCCCTTCCAAAAACTGCGACCGCACCAGTGATCCCGGCCCCTTGGGCGCCACCATGCAGACATCGACAAACGCGGGCGGTTTGATGTACCCGAAATGGATGTTGAACCCGTGAGAAAAAAGCAGCGTCATCCCTTCCTTTAAAAACGGCGCGACGCTTTTCTCGTAAATCTCGGCCTGTAAATGATCCTGTGTCAGGATTTGAATCACATCCGCCTGTTTCACCGCTTCTTCCACACCGACCGGCTTGAACCCGTCCTCCACCGCGAGATCATGGTTCCTCGTTCCCTTCAACTCGCTCACGATGACGGCAATTCCGCTGTCCTTCAAATTGAGGCTTTGCCCCCGCCCCTGGATTCCGTAACCGATCACGGCAACTTTTTTATTTTTCAATATTCCGAGATCCGCATCCTGATCGTAATAAATCTTCGCCATCTTCTCCTCCTTCGTGGACTTTCTTCAAATTAAAAATTCAAAAACCGGATTCTGCCCGAGGGGAAGATTCCCCTTCGTGCCGATGTAGACCTTACTCTTCCGACATATCTTCTTCCGCTTTTTTCTTCGCGGACGCCTTTTTCTGTTTCTCCGTCTTTCCTTCTTTCCCCTTCACGGTAATTTCCCTCTTCCTCGCCACCGAAATCAATCCCGTCCGGACCAATTCCCGGATTCCAAAAGGTTTCAACAGTTCCATCATCGCGTCCAGTTTGCTTTCGGTCCCCGTTACTTCCACCGTCAGCGAATTGGACCCCACATCCACCACCTTGGCCCGGAACGTATTCACCACCTGAATAATGTCGGGCCGGGTCGTTGCCGTTGCGTTGATTTTAGCAAGGACCAACTCGCGGTCGATCGTATCCTCATTGGTCAAATCCACCACCTTGATCACGTCCACCAGTTTGTTGAGCTGCTTCATAATCTGCTCAAGCACCGGATCGTCGCCGTGCGTTACGATCGTCATTCTCGAGACCGTCGGATCTTCGGTCTCCCCGACCGTCAGGCTGTCAATATTGAACCCGCGGGCGGAAAAAAGCCCGGAAACCCTCGCCAAAACTCCGAAATGATTTTCCACCAGAACCGAAAGGATACGTTTCATGCAAGTCTCCTTAAATGAGCACGCAACTTACGCGACCAGAGGGAGCGTCAAGTTGCCCGTGCGAATTTATCCCAGGAGGCTGCGGCCTAGCAGCCGATGTGGGATTACAATAATCATATCAACAATTCATCAATGAGCACGCGCCTTATGAAGGCCAAACCCAACAAGTTTTGGTTGTAGTGCCGGATTGATAAAACTCCGGCCGCGCCAAGCTTGTTTGCTTGGCGCTATGCCATATCAAATGAGCGCACGGTTTACGTTCACCGCGTGAACGTCAAACCGCCCGCGCGAATTTGCTCCAGGAGGCTGCGGCCTAGCAGCCGACGTGGAGCTTCTTATGGCCGCAACTTCATAGTTGCGGTACTTCTCGCCAAACTTGTTTGCTTGGCGCTATGCCATATCAATCATTTGGTCAATCGCCTGCCCGGCCGGAACCATCGGATAAACGTTCTCCTCCGATTCCACTAGAAAATGCAGCAGAACAGGCCCCGGATGCGCCAGAGCCTTTTCGATGGCCGGCGCCACTTCCGCCGGAGTTTCGACACGAATCCCCATCGCTCCGAAAGCCTCCGCCAATTTCACAAAATTCGGAGCTGAAGGCCCCAGCTCAACCGACGAATACCGTTTATGATAAAAAAGTTCCTGCCATTGGCGGACCATCCCGAGATAGCTATTGTCCAAAATCGCCACTTTCACCGGAATTTTATTATAAACCGCCGTCGACAATTCCGTCAGCGTCATCTGAAACGACCCGTCGCCGTCAATAACAAAAACCGTTTCATTGGGACGGGCAATCTGAGCGCCGATGCCCGCCGGGAATCCGTACCCCATGGTTCCCAACCCGCCGCTTGTGACCATCGACCGGGGTTTCACAAAAGAATACCATTGAGCGGTCCACATCTGATGCTGTCCCACACCCGTCGCGATCACGGCATTGTTTTCGGTCAGGCGGCTGATTTCCTGAATCACATACTGCGGTTTGATCCGGCCAGAGCCCCCGTTGAATTTCAAAGGATGCTTCTGTTTCCAAGCCGCGATCTGCTCATGCCAATTTTTCAGGTGAAGTTTCTCCGCGAGAGGCGTCAATTGTTTTAACACGCACTTCACGTCCCCCACAATGGGGATATCGACGCGCACGCTCTTTGCGATCGAAGCCGGATCAATGTCAATGTGAATAATCTTCGCATGCGGCGCGAATTTTTCCGTCCGCCCCGTCACTCGGTCGTCAAAACGCGCTCCCACCGCAATCAGAAGGTCGCAGTTCTGCACGGAATAATTCGCGTACATCGTTCCGTGCATTCCCAGCATCCCGAGAGAAAGAGGATCTTTTTCCGAAAAAGCACCCAATCCGGCCAGCGTGGTCGTCACGGGTATCGTCGTCTTATGCGCCAGCTTCGTGAGTTCCTCCGACGCCCCGGAAAGAATACAACCCCCGCCGACGTACAAGACCGGCTTCTTGCTCTGATTGATCAGTTCCGCCGCTTTCTGAATCTGGCGGATATGCCCTTCCAGAACGGGTTTGTAACCCCGGATATTCACCGATTTGGGATATTCGAATTCCGTTTCCGCCATGCTGACGTCCGCGGGCAAATCGATCAGAACGGGCCCCGGACGCCCCGTCGTGGCAATATGAAAGGCCTCCTTCACCACGCGCGCCAAATTGCGAACGTCCTTCACGAGATAACTGTGCTTGGTAATCGGCCGGGTGATCCCGATCATATCGGCTTCCTGAAACGCGTCGTTTCCGATCAGGAAAGTCTTCACCTGGCCGGAGATACAGATCATCGGGATCGAATCCATGTAGGCCGTCGCGATTCCCGTCACGGCATTCGTCGCGCCGGGACCGGACGTCACGATGCAAACGCCGGGTTTTCCCGAAGCGCGGGCATAACCGTCCGCCATATGCGTGGCACCCTGCTCATGCCTCGTCAGGATAAATTTAAAAGGCGCGTCGTAAAGCGCATCAAAAAGAGGCAGAACCGATCCTCCGGGAATTCCGAAAACATATTCCACGCCTTCTTTTTTCAACGCCTCGACAAGAATTTGTGCTCCCCTCATTTTCATTTTATTTCTCTTTCCGCTCTTTCTGAATCCCGCCTCCGGACGTTTTCTCGAACCAGTCCAGAATCTTGGAAATCATTGATTGATCAAAAATATCATTCGCCCTCTGATTCTGCCAGAGCTCGGCCGGCACACCGGCCGATTGAAGCTTCTTAACTCCCTCCCGGATTCCTTCGACGGAAAGATCCCGGGATTTCAGAGGCTTCTCATTTTCACCGACCAGCACATAAACCGGGATCGGATGCCTTTTGATCCTGCCGAGATAGGCAACGGCGCCATAACTGGGCGTCAAACCTCCTCCGATCACGGCCACCCCGGAAAACCTTTTGGGTTCCCGGAGAGCGAGATAATAAGCGTAATCTCCTCCGTCGTTAAATCCCGTTAATAAAACCCGTTTCGGGTCGATGCTGTACTGTTCCGCGACGCTCCGCATCGTCTTAAAAAACCACTTGTCCCCCGCCATGGGAAACTCCCGGGCTTTATACCAATTCGGGCAAAGCACCACATATCCCCGCTTGTCGGCCTCCTTGATCCATGCCTCCGCATATTTTTTCGTTCCGGAACCAAACTTGTCGAGTCCGATAATCAACGGCCAAACTTTATCCCCTTTGTACGTCTTCGGAACATAAATGAAATAGCTTGTTTTATCCGTCACCTGAACAAATTGAAGCCCGGTTTTGACTTCACCGTAAAAGGAAGCCATTGCCTGACTTCCGTTCCATAAAATCGCCGTTATCACAAAACAAGCGGCAGCTATTTTGCTTTTCATCTTAAACCCCTGAAGGTTTTTGATTTTAAAATATGTCAGCAACGGAACTTAGAGAAAATCAGAAGCTAAATTATAGCACAGGACTTTTTCTTGTCAAAACTCTGAGGAATCTTTTCTTTAAATAAGGTTTCAGCGTAGAATAAATTCTTTGGGGGAAGTGGCTGAAATCCTCAGCCCCTTGAGCAGTTCATATACCCGCAAAAGCTCGGCCACATTCAAAGCATAAGAAGCACATCCGCGGGAAATATGCGGGGGATTTCCGTCGAACATCTCGGAGAGACTGCCCAACCCGGCGTCATAGACATGCTCCAGCAGAGGGTCGATCGCTTCTCTCATCTTGATCCGGACTTCCCGCGAATCGCCGAACGTGCGGATCACACCCGTAAAAAAAGCCCCGAGAAGCCAAGGATGGACGGCTCCCTGCCCGCAGGCGCAAGCCCTCCGGCCTTCGTTTCCCTCGCAGGAAGGAACGTAGCCCGGAGCCCCGGGAGGCAGCGTTCTGAGCCCGAACGGGGTCAAAAGTTCTTTCTCGACGGCAACAATCTGGCTTTTCCATCGGGACTCATCCAAAACCGGGAAGGAAAGACTCATGGCAAATATCGAACAGGGGCGAAGGGTTTCATCCTTCCCCTGCTCCGTCACGCCGTGACAAAGATGCCCTTTCCCTTCAAGCCAAAAATCCCGGTTGAAACTCTCCCGGACTGTTTTCGCGAGGGCCGCATATTCCATTCCCATCTGGGGTTCGCCGAAACGGACCGTCAGCTCGCGCAAAATCGAAAGGGCGTTATACCAAAGGGCGTTAAGCGCGACGGGCTTGATCCGCGATTGAAGCGGCCGATCGGGCGCACCGGGGCCCGATTCACGCCGCCCGGGATTCAAGATTTCAAGCAATCCGTCCTGCCCGGTTCCGAACAGGCCGGGGATTCCCCGCCGGTAAGTCTGAATTATCTTTTTCAGCAGCGGGTAGAATTCTTTCTCGACCGTCTCCGCGGCGTCCGAACACCTGAAATAATCCTCGACCGCTTCCGCATACCACAGCGGCGTTTCAATTTTCCGGATCCGCGAAACTCCTTCCTCGGGTTCGTTTTTTAAAGGGATAAAACCCGCCTCCTCAAATTCCCGGGAACGGGCGATCAAAATATCCCGCGCCTCTTCCGGCCTCCCGCGCACCAGGGAAATCCCGTGGAGGGAAAGGAGCGTGTTACGGGGATTCTCGCGGGACGACAAATACCCGGCCTTCAGCGCCCTTTTCCCGAGCCGGTCGTTGACCAGAAAACTCTCCGCCGTCTGCCACAGGAAGCCCCACGGCTGATCTTTCGTCGGAAATGACGCGTCGATTTTCTCCCGCCGTTCCATTTCGCGCTGGAAGATCTCGTCCAAGGAGGCCTCCTGTTTGGAATGCGTGGAAGCGACCAGAAACACTTCGTTGGTGGACGAAAAAGAATAAAGCAGCGAAAAAGGCGAGAAGAGGTCCTCCCGGAAGCCTTTCTCTTCTATCTCTTCGGCGGCGTATTCGAAATTTTTATACCAGTACGATTCCTTGTCCAAGATCACCGCGTTATGGTTAAAAAAAAGTGCGGGAAGGCTCTGATACGGCTGGAACACGACTTCCCCCTTGGAAGTCCGGAGCGAGGCATTTAGCTTCGGATTTTCGCCGGTCAGCGTATCGGCCGCCCGGAATGCCGTGAGCGGACGGACGATCAGTTTCACGGGGACGTCCGAACTCAAAAGCCGGTAGAGAATGACGACGGTGTCTTCCCCGTGGACCAAAAAAACCGTCTTTTCGAGCCAGGCGTCTCCGATTTCGTAAACAAAAGTCGGAAACGGGTCCTGCCGGAATTCGATCAGATTTTCGTAACCCTTCGGAAAAACGCTTCCCGGATAAAAATGGTTGGAAAGATAGAATTTATGCCCTTCGATTTCCAGCGCGTCTTCCAATGAGGACAGGAGGACATACGGTTTGAAAGGAGGTTCGACCGCCGAAACCAGCAGCCCGTGATGCCGGGATGTATTGGCGAGCGCAAGGGTGGAAGCCGCGTACCCGCCGAGACCGTTTGTTTCGATCCATTCCTTCCGGCAGGCGAGGGCCAAATCCTGGCAAATATCCTTGGGAAAAGTAATCGGCTCAATCACGGTATCGAATCAACTCCGTTCCGCCCGCCGGAGCATCAAGCTTCTTTTACCGCAACGCTCGGAATCCTCTGGGCTTTGAGGGATTCCACTTTCGTCACCACAAACTGCGCCCGTTCCTGCAGGGCGCCCCAATTATTCGTCCGAAGGAAACTCTTATCGATCAATCCGTTCGCCAAGACAACCGCCGTCGCGCCTTCCTTCAGGTAATCCACGGAGTTGTCCACCGTGATGCCCCCGGACGCGACCAGTTTGAGAAACGGCAGGGGTGCCCGCAGCGCTTCGATGTACGCGTGTCCCCCCATCAGATCGACGGGATAGACCTCCACGAGATCCACTCCGAGCCGGACGGCGTCCATCGCCTCCGTCGGCGTCGTCGCGGCCTGGATCACGAGCGTGTCGCTGTTTTTGCAGACATTCACCACATCCTTATCCGTGCACGGGCTCATCACGAATTTTGCGCCGACGTGAATGGCTCGATGCGCGATTTCCCCGTCCAGAACGCTCGCAACTCCGGGCAAAACACCTTCGCGCTTGTTCAGATTCTCGATCACCCGGACCCAATGGGGAATCGCGACCGAAACCGCAAACAGGCGGATCCCTCCCGCAAAAAGGGCCTGCACCACCGCCTCCGTGTCTTCGGGCACCGAAGTGCGGATAAAAGCAATGAGTTTATTTTCCTCTATTAATTTCAGAGCCTCGTCTCTCATTCCTATTCTCCTTCGGATCTTCCGTAAAATGCCGTAACCCCGGCGATTCTCGGATTATATTTTGAATTATACATCGTCCGGCAAAAGTTCAACAAATTTTTATTAGGGCCGTTTTGTTTTCCCGCCGGATTTTCCGCGCGGCCGTTCCCTTCCTCTCCGGAAATTTTCCGGGCCGTTTTCTTCCCTCCCGGATTCCTTTTCGAGTTTGAGCAGCTGATCGCGGAATTTCGCGGCTTTCCCGAAATCGAGAGCGCTTGCCGCCCGCTCCATCCGCTCCCGAAGGTAATCGCGGTAGCTTTTCATTTCGTGCTCGTCTCGAGTCTCGCCCGCAGCCTCCAGCACGAGTTCCTCCGCTTCGCGCACTTTCTCGATCCCCTCGCGAACGGCCTTTTGAATGCTTCTCGGCGCGATTCCATGTTCCCGGTTGAACTCCTCCTGAAGCCGCCGCCGGCGCGCCGTCTCGTCAATGGCCGTCTTCATGGAATCCGTGACGCGGTCCGCATACATGATGACTTTCCCCGATGCGTGCCTTGCCGCGCGCCCCGCGATCTGAATCAGTGACGTCGAGCTCCTCAAAAACCCCTCCTTGTCGGCGTCGAGGATCAGCACCAGGGAAACCTCCGGAAGATCCAGCCCCTCCCGGAGAAGATTAATTCCCACGACGCAATCGTATTTCTGCAGGCGCAAATCCCGCAAAATTTCGACGCGTTCGATCGCGTCAAATTCGGAATGAAGATAATGCACCCGGATCCCGACGTCTTTCAGATAGCGAGAAAGGTCCTCCGCCATCCGCTTCGTGAGCGTCGTGACCAGCGTCCGCTCCTTTTTCTTAGCGCGGAGTTTGATCTCCTTGATCAGGTCGTCGATCTGCCCTTCCGTCGAGCGCACTTCGATTTCAGGATCCATCAGTCCCGTCGGGCGAATCAGCTGTTCGACCTTCGCCTGCGCCTTTCTCAACTCATACGGCCCGGGCGTCGCCGAAACGTACAGCGTCCGGTCCGTCATCCGTTCGAATTCCGCGAAACGCAGGGGACGGTTGTCCAAAGCCGACGGCAGGCGGAACCCGTGCTCCACCAACACCTTCTTCCTCGAATAATCCCCCTGATACATTCCTCCGAGCTGGGGAACGGTCACATGCGATTCGTCGATGATAATCAAAAACGGTTTCGGAAAATAATCAATCAGCGTGTACGGGCGAGACCCCGCCTCGCGCCCCGAAAGATGGCGGGAATAATTCTCGATCCCGGAACAGTAGCCGACTTCTTCAAGCATTTCAAGATCGTAGAGCGTCCGCGATTCAAGCCTCTGCGCCTCCAAAAGCTTTCCTCCGTCTTTCAATTCCTTCAGGCGATCCCCGAGTTCCTTTTCGACGGAAAGGATCGCACGCTGCAGGCGGTCTGAGGGCGTCACGAAATGTTTGGCGGGATACAGCGCGATTTTATCGAGTGTCTGCGTTACTTTGGAAGTTTCCCGCTCAAGCCGCGCGATTTTCCCGATGCTCCGGGCCCCAAGCTCAATCCTGAACGGCGCCTCTTCATAGGAGGGGAAAATATCCACGATGTCGCCGCGGACCCGAAACGTACCGCGCTTGAAATTCTGATCCGCCCGCTCGTATTGGATCGACACCAGTTTCCGGAGCAACTCCTCCCGTGTAATAGGCTCTCCTTGGCCGAATTCAAGCAAAAGCCCCATCCAGTCTTCCGGAGCGCCCAGTCCGTAGATGCAGGAAACGCTCGAGACGATAATGGTGTCTCTCCTCGACAGCACCGCGCTCGTGGCCCGAAGGCGCAGGCGGTCGAGATCGTCATTGATCGAAGCGTCCTTCTCGATGTAGGTGTCCGTGTGCGGGATGTAGGCTTCGGGCTGATAATAATCGTAATAGGAAACGAAATACTCCACCGCGTTTTCGGGAAAGAATTCGGCAAGTTCGCTGTAAAGCTGGGCCGCCAGAGTTTTGTTGTGGCTGATCACAAGCGCAGGGAGCCCGAGTTCCCGGATCACATTCGCCATCGTGAAAGTCTTGCCAGACCCCGTCACGCCGACAAGCACCTGGTCTTTCAGGCTTCCGAATTCCGAGACAATTTTACGGATCGCCTCCGGCTGATCCCCGGCCGGTTTGAAAGCGGAATGAAGTTTAAAAAGGCTCATGGGTTCCTAATTTATCCCCGCCCGGGAATCCCGTATCTTACTGCTGAACTTCTTTCAGCGGTTCACCCGTCAGCGGATCGTATTTATAGTTGGCCGGATAAGTCCGCCCCGTGGTCGGATTGAACATGGTGTTCTCCTGCCGGCCCTGCTGCGGACCCTGGAACCCCGCGCCTCCCTGCGGACCATACCCGCCGCCCGGTCCGTTCGGCATACCGTTCTGACCGCCGAACTGGTTGCCCTGCTGAGGCATCCCAGTACCGTACCCGCCGCCCGGTCCGTTCGGCATACCCCTCTGGCCGCCAAACTGGTTGCCCTGCTGAGGCATCCCACCGCCGTTCCCGCCTCGCCCGCGGCCCTGCCCGGGACCTCTCTGCAACCGGCTGTTCCGGACCTGCTGATACTTCTGCTGCTGCTCCTCCGTCAGGACCGAATTGATCTGATCCTGGATTTGCTGCCACTCCTGTTTTTTCTGCTCCCGGAATTTTTGAAATTCCTCGTCGGAGCCGAACCCCGTCGGGGCCGTCCGGTTCGCCATGCCGTTCGCGAGAATAGTCCGGATCTGAGTCGCCTGGTCGTCTGATAAAGATAATTGCTGCTTCAACTGCTCCGCCATCTGCGCCGCGCGCGCCGTGCCGTCATCAGTATTTTCCGCCGATACGCGTGCGTTTGACACAAAGACCGCCGCGAAAACCGCGAGGGAAACAACAAAAAAGGGATTCCTAAAAATGCTTCTCATGATTTTCTCCAATTTTAGCGCATCAATGTTTTCTTGAGTCATTTCATCAAAATCGTCCGTGTTCCGCGCAATCCGTCGCCTAAACCGGTTCGCGTCCACTCAGCGCGGCAAGCATTTCTTTATTGGTCGGATATTTTGCGAGCGCTTCGGTCAATTTCCGGATGGCCTCGACCGGCGTGAATCCCGCCAGCACGCGTCTGATCTCCCGGACGCGCCCGAGCTCATCCGCCTCAAGCAATAATTCCTCCTTGCGCGTTCCGCTTTTTGGGATATCCACGGCCGGAAAAATGCGCAGACTTGAGATCTCGCGCGAAAGGTAAATCTCCATGTTCCCCGTCCCTTTGAACTCTTCGAAAATCACCTGGTCCATCCGGCTACCCGTGTCCACCAGAATCGTCGCGAGAATCGTGAGAGATCCCCCGTTTTCGATCTTCCGCGCCGCGCCGAAAATACGCCTCGGCACCTCAAGCGCCCGCGCGTCCACGCCTCCCGAAAGCGTCCGCCCGCTCGATCGCTGCTCCGCGTTGTGAACACGCGCGAGCCGCGTCAGGGAATCGACCAGCAGCACCACATTCCGTCCCTCGACGACTTCCCCGAAAATCTGATGCATGAGCCGATCGGCAGTCTCGATATGATGCTCATAGCTTTCATCGAGAGATGACGACCTCACCTCTGCCGGGACGCTCCGGCGAAAATCCGTCGCCTCTTCCGGCCTTTCATTGATCAGAAGGCAGTAGAGCTTCGCCTCAGGATAACTTTTCGCCACGGACGCGCAGATATGCTTCAGAAAAGTCGTCTTCCCGGACCCCGGCGGCGCGACAATCAGTCCGCGTTGTCCCATCCCGATCGGACAAATCAGGTCCATGACGCGCAGAGTCATCTCGTTTGAGCCGTTCTCGAGCCGTATCCTCGGCGAAGGGTCCACGGCCGTCCCGGCCAGAAAACGCCTTTCCGCATCGCTTGACTGCCGGCCCCGTTCCGGAACGGCACGCCGATAATGCGGGCGGTTAGAATGGTAACGTCTATTTTCGTGATTAAATTTTTTCATCATCATCAAGCGGGGGCACGCCTGGGGGTGACCCCATTAATACCATTAATACGCGATGGCATCGATAGTCCGGCCGGCCCAGCGCCCAAAAAGGAAATTCAGAATATTCCGGGAGCGATCAACGCATCGAATAGAGCTTTGGAATCCGTATTTTGCGAGCCGTCGTTTCAAGCTGCCGGGCGTCTGAACATTTATGTGAATTTTGGCATAAATGGGATCGTCGTGAAACTGAAATTTGAAAAGTTTCACGAAAAATTCCCGTGCCGTTTTTCTCTTTCCCGTTCGCCGAATCAGGCGCGAAAGTTCTTTAAGCAGCGTAAACGGAAATTCCAGCACGCGTTTGGCCGGATACAAAAACCTTTCGTAGATCAGATTGGGAGTTTGGATGATCATGCGCCCTCCGGGGGTTAAAGATGCTTTGATCTCCGGCATCAATGCGTCTAGCTCCCAGTCGTGCAAATGTTCAAAAACATCGATCATAAAAATCACGTCGTACTTTTTCTTGAAATGAATATTTTCAACAACCCCGACGCAAAATTCGATTTTCGCACGGACGGTCTCAGGAAGGACGGAAACGATTTCTTCCGCAATTTTTATAGCGTCAACGCTGCAGTCAAAACCCGTTACTTCGCAGTCCGCGTTCGCGCAGTAAAAAACAAGTTCGCCCCTGCCGCATCCGAAATCCAGCACGCGCTCCCCGGCTTTCAATTCCGCGGCACGGACCGCACGCCGGTAAACTTCATGCAACTCGCCGGAACGGACCCCTTGGATTTCATCCTGCCCGCGGCAATGATGGAAAAAATAATCCTTGGAATAAAGTGCCGGATCGACTTTTTCGGTTTTAGATTTTGCCACCGAGATTCTCCAATGCTGAAACGGGGTCAGACCTAGGTGTGCCCCTTTTAACATTAACCTTTTACGCACGACCGGCGGCTTCGCCGGTCTGGGTGTTGATGCGAACGATGTCGCCTTCCTTAATATAGAGCGGAACGCGGACTTCAATACCCGTATCAAGTTTGGCAAGCTTGGTGCCGCTCCCGGAACTGGAATCCCCCTTGACGGCAGGCTCGGCATAGACCACACGGAGCTCCACGTACTGCGGAAGCTCGACGGAAACCGGCGCGCCGTTAAATTTGATCAGCGTTACCGGGCAGTTTTCCTTCAGATATCCCTTCAGCTCTTCGATTTTTTCAAGCGGCATCGCGAACTGCTCATACGTGCTCTCATCCATGAAAAAATAGCCGTTCACGTCGACGTAGAGAAAACTGGCGGAGACTTTCTCGATGTCGGCCTCTTCGAATTTCTCCCCCGATTTTATATTCTTGTCCAAAACTTCACCCGAGATCAGATTGCGAAGCCGGACTTTGACCATCATGGAAGCGCCTCTCGCTGAAGGAGAAGCAAAAGTGACTTCGAGCACAATGTAGGGAGATCCTTCCACAACGATCATCATTCTTCTTTTGAGTTCATTCGCTCCGACAAGGGACATTTCGGATCCGTATCCTTTCTTCCGTCGTATTATTGCTTTTCAATGGTTCTTCCGTAAACTTCCCGGTGCTTAACCGTTCAAACCGTCCGACCATTTCCGCGCGGACCGAATCGCACAGGCTCGCGACATCGTCTTCACCCGAAAGATGCCGGGTTTCCACGGGCTTGCCGACCGAGAGCAGGATCCGGGATCTTTCCCCGAAAAGCCAGCTCCCTTTCCGGATCAGGTCCCGCGTCCCCGTGATCACAATAGGAACAATCGGTACCCGTTCTTCGATCGCAAGACGGAACGGCCCCCACCGGAACGCCTGGACCTGCCCGTCCGAACTGCGTGTCCCCTCGGGAAAGAAAAGCATGGACACTCCCGCGCGCAAATATTGTCGGGCTTTCTCGGTACATTGTTTCCGGCTCTCGTCATCTTTCCGCTTCACGCCGATATAACCGGTAAGCAGCATCCCCAATCCGATCAGGGGAACTTTGAACAATTCCTGCTTGGCGACAAATTTAAAGGGGGGCCTGAGACAATACAGGGGAACGATGTCTGCAAAACTCTGATGCGTGCAGACGAAAACAAACGGCCCGGCCGAAGGCGGAAGATTTTCTCCCTCGACGGACACCTCCCACACCGGAAAAGTACGGATCAGGAACCGTGCGCCGCCGCGAATAACCGCGTGGAGCCAGTTCCGCTTCGGGTCCCAAATCCGGCTGAACGGATAGACCGCAAGAAACGGAACGGCAAAAAAAAGAATGACCCCGAAAAGATAAATCCAGAGGAAAAACGTTTTCAGGCAGGCCCCGTACTTTTTCATTGAGGCAGCCCGGAGCCCCTTCTGTTCACTTCCGCCTCGGGCTCATTTCGAGCGAAAAATCGAAACGGGGCGCCGAATGCGTAATCGCCCCGACGGAAATCCGGTCCGCGCCGGTTTTGGCGTAATCCCGGACCGTCGTGAGGGTCACGCGTCCCGAGATTTCGATTTGGATTTTCTTCTTCGAAGCGCGTACTTTTGCCACGGCGGCCTTCACCTGTTCCACGGTCATGTTGTCGAGCAGGATCACGTCCGGAGCCAGTTCGATTCCTTTTTCAAGCATCTCGAGGCGGTCGATCTCGATAATGATCTCCTTCCCCCGGACTTTTTTGAGCCGGTTCGCGATGCGCTTCCAGTTATAATCCACGGCTTCCAGGTGATTGTCCTTGATCATGATCGCTTCGGTCAGATTCATCCGGTGATTGAAGCCTCCCCCGCAACGCACCGCGTATTTTTCAAGCACCCTCAGCAGAGGCAGCGTCTTGCGGGTGTCCATGATCTTCACGGGATACGGCTTCACCTGGTCCACGAATTGCCGCGTCTTGGACGCGATCCCCGAAAGATGCCCGAGGAAATTGAGCGCGACCCGCTCGCCTTTCAGAATGCTGTGGAGAGGCCCCGCAACCTTCGCAATAGGCGTGTCGGCCTTGATTCGGCTGCCGTCCGGCTTCAGAAAATCCACCCGGATCGCGCGGCTCACGTACCCGAAAACGTCACGCACCATCGGAAGCCCCGCGACCACTCCCGGCTCCCGCGAGACGATAAGCGCCTGGCCCTCGAGCTTCCTCGAGACAAAAATGTCCGTTGTCCAATCCTTGTCGCCTAAGTCTTCACGGATGGCGTTCTTCACGAGCTTGTGCACCAGATTGAGATTAAGATATTTCATGATATCTCCGAAAACAGATTCAAATTTTCCCGGAGACTTGCCATCTGGCTCTTCAGTTCTTCGCACCTCGCTTTTTCCTTCTCGACGATTTCCTTCGGCGCGCGGGTTACGAAACTTTCATTCGCGAGCCGGGTCTCAAGCTGTTCGAGCCTCTGCCGGGTCTCCTCGATTTTTCCGGAAAGTTTTTTCCGTTCCGCTTCAAGATCGACCAGTCCCCCGGCGCGAAGATAAATCTCCATGTCCGGGTAAACGTTCCCGACGCTGTCTTTGTCCCGGTCATAGGCCGGGACGATCTCAAGTTTCTCAAGCTTTCCCAAATGCGAAATCAGGCGGGACATCAATTCGATATCTTTCTTGACCGTTCCTTCCGCTTTGACCGTCACCGAGACCAGTGCCGTGTGCGGGATGTTCAACTTCGCGCGGAGATCGCGGATCCCGCTCACCGCGCGCTGCATCAGCGTTCCCCGACGCTCGGCGTCCGGATCCGAAAATTTGCGCTGGGCTTTCGGCCAGTCGCTCACCATGATCGAAGGCCCGAAGGCCCCGGGATCTTTGAAGCAAGTTTTGAAACGCTGCCAGATTTCCTCCGAAATATACGGCATGAAAGGATGCAAAAGCCTCAGGCCGGTTTCGAACACATGGAGAAGCACCGCCAGAGTTTTTTCCTTTTCCTCCCAGTCGAAACCGTTCAGGACGGGTTTCGCCGCTTCCAGATACCAATCGCAGAACTGATGCCAGAAGAAATGATAGAAGGCCGTCGCCGCGTCGTTGAAACGGTAATCCTTGAGCGCGCGGTCCATCTCGCCGATCAACCCCTGAAGCAGGGAGAGAATCCACCGGTCGACAATCGTCAGAGACTCCGGCTTGAGATTGAATTTGGACGGAGCCTTGAACCCCTCAAGATTCATCAGAGCAAACCGCGCGGCATTCCAAATCTTATTGGTAAAATTCCTGCCCAGCTCGAATTTCTCCCTCGAAAGATAGGCGTCCTGCCCGCTCGCCGTCAGCATGATGATACTGAAACGCAGGCCGTCGGTGCCGATTTCCTCGATCACCTCGAGGGGATCGATCGCGTTCCCGAGCGACTTGGACATCTTCTGCCCGCTGTCCGCCCGGACCGTCCCGTGGATGTAAACCTGCGAAAACGGAACCGCCTTTCTGAAATGAAGCCCCGCCATGATCATCCTGGCGACCCAGAAATACAGAATTTCCTGCGCGGTCACCAGCGAAGAAGTCGGATAAAAACATTTCAGATCCTCGGACTGTTCGTCGGGCCAGCCCAGCGTCGAAAACGGCCAAAGCCAGGAGGAAAACCAGGTGTCCAGGACGTCCTCATCCCGCCTCAGCGGCCCCTGACACTTGGGGCATTGCGTCAAATCCTCGCGCGAGACAAACACTCCACCCTGCCCGTTCTGTTGTGTCGCGCAGGCGTCGCAATACCAGACGGGAATCTGATGGCCCCACCAGATCTGACGCGAAACGCACCAGTCGCGGATGTTCCGAAGCCAGTGCAGATAGACTTTCGTCCACCGCTTCGGGAAAAATTTCACCTTGCCTTCCTTCTGCGCCCGGAGCGCTTCCTGGGCAAGCGGTTTCATCCGGACAAACCATTGTTTGGAAAGATAAGGCTCGACGACGGTGTCGCAGCGGTAGCAATGGGGGACTTTATGGACATGCGCTTCCTCGCGGATGAAAAGGCCCGCAGCCTTGAGATCCTCGAGAATTTTCTTCCGGGCCTCGAAGCGGTCCAGGTTTTCGTATGGGGCGCCGTTTTCATTCACCCGCCCGTCGGGATGAAATACGTTCCGGAACTCAAGCTGATGGCGGTGTCCCATTTCAAAATCGTTCGGATCGTGCGCCGGCGTGACTTTCACGATACCGGTCCCGAATTCCGGATCGATCAGGTCGTCTCGGATCACGCGAAGTTTCCGGTTCTGAAGAGGGAGATAGACTTCCTTGCCCTCGATGCCCGCGTACCGTTTGTCCTTCGGATTGACCGCGATTGCGGTGTCGCCGAGCATGGTCTCGGGCCGCGTCGTCGCGATGACCACCTGATCGTCGGGGACCAGCGCGTCCAAATTGGGGTCTTTCACAAGATAGCGGTAAAAATACAGTTTGCCTTCGACTTCCTTGTACGGGGCTTCCTCATCGGAAAGCGCCGTCCGGCACCGGGGGCACCAGTTGATGATGTAATGGCCCTGGTAAATCAGCTCGTCCTCATATAATTTCACGAATGTCTCGCGGACGGCGCGGGAAAGCCCCTCGTCCATCGTGAAACGCTCGCGGGACCAATCGCAGGAAGCGCCCAGGCGGCGGAGCTGGCGGATGATCGTGGAACCGTATTCTTCCCGCCACTTCCAGACTTCCGCCACAAAAGCCTCGCGCCCGAGATCAAAACGGCTCTTTCCTTCTTTGGCCAGTTTTTTCTCGACCACATTCTGCGTAGCAATGCCCGCGTGATCCGTACCGGGAACCCACAGCGTGGGAACGCCCCGCATCCTCTGCCACCGGATCAAAATATCCTGAACGGTATTGTTCAGCGCGTGCCCCATGTGAAGCACGCCGGTCACGTTGGGCGGAGGAATCACGATCGTATAAGGTTTCTTCGCGGGATCCGCCTTCGGCTTGAAATAACCGCCGGCCTCCCAGAACGAATACCACTTTTCTTCGACTTCCCGGAAATTGTAGGCGGGACTTAAAGCGCCTTCCTGTGTTTCTTCCACTCTCTATCCTTTATGCAGTTTGTACTCGACGGCATCCACCAGCGCCTGCCAGCTTGCCTCGATGATATTTTCCGACACCCCGACCGTCTGCCAGCTTTTTTTCTCATCCTGGAATTGAATAAACACGCGGACTTTTGCCGCCGTGCCGGCCTGGGAATTCACGACGCGAACCTTATAATCCGTCAGATGGATGTGCGCGATGACCGGATAAAAACGCTTGAGCGCCTTCCGGAGCGCTTTATCGAGCGCGTTCACGGGGCCGTCCCCTTCCGCCGCGGTCAGCTCGACTTCCCCTTTGACCTTGATCTTCACCGACGCCTCGGAAACGACCCCTTCCTTTTCCTCCTTGGTGTCGATGACCCGGAACCCCAGGTGATCGAAATACGGATGGTATTTCCCGGTCAATTTCTTGACCAGCAGCTCAAAGGAAGCCTCCGCCGCCTCAAATTGATAGCCTTCGTTCTCCAGTTCGCGGATTTTGTGAAGAATGTTCCTCATCTCGGGGCTTTCCTTGCCCAAATCAACGTCAAATTCTTTCGCCTTGGCGAGAATGTTCGTCTTCCCGCTCAGTTCGGAAATCAGAAATTTCCGCTGATTGCCGACCAGCGCCGGATCCAGCGGTTCGTAAGTCTTTGCGTTTTTCACCATGGCGTCCACGTGAACGCCGGCCTTGTGCGCAAAGGCCGACATCCCGACAAACGGCTGGTTGAACTGAAGCGGCATATTGCAAACTTCCGCCACAAAATGACTGATTTTCATCAATTCATTCATCCTGATTTTGGACGCAAACGGCATTTTCATTTTGTGTTCGAGCACCGCCGCGACCGAAGTCAGGTCCGTGTTTCCGCAGCGCTCCCCGTAACCGTTGATCGTCCCCTGGATCTGGACGCACCCCTGTTCGACGGCCGCCAGAGAATTCGCGACGGCCAGATTCATGTCGTTGTGACAATGGATTCCGATAGGCACTTTGACCGCGCCCGAAGCGGCCTGAACCGCCCGTTTCACTTCCGAAGGCAGACCGCCCCCGTTCGTATCGCAAAGCACGATCATGTCCGCGCCGGCTTTCGCCGCTTCCCGGATCGTGCTCAAAGCATACTCACGGTTGGATTTAAATCCGTCGAAGAAATGTTCGGCGTCATAAATCACTTCGAGTTTTTTTGATTTCAGGTAAGCCACGGAGTCCCGGATCATCGCGAGATTTTCTTTCAGGGAAGTCTTAAAAACATCCGTCACGTGAAGATCCCAGCTTTTCCCGAAAATCGTTACGACCTTGGTCTTCGCGTCAACCAGCGCGGAAAGATTCGGGTCCTGCTCCGCCTTGATGTGCGCCCGCCGTGTCGAACCGAACGCCACGACCCTGGAATGTTTCAGGGGATTCCGGTGAATCTCCTTGAAGAACTCGATATCCTTCGGATTGGAGCCCGGCCATCCGCCCTCGATATAATCCATCCCGAAATGATCCAGCTTCCGGGCAATCTCAAGCTTGTCGGCCAGAGACAGACTGATCCCCTCCGTCTGAGCTCCGTCTCTCAGCGTCGTGTCGTATAACTGGATTTTCCGGACCGAACCCTTTTTCATAAATATCCTTTTTCCGTCTTTTACTTCTCGCCTTTTTTCTTCTTAGCTTTCACTTCTTCCGTCTTTAGTCTTTGGTCTGTAGTCTGTTGTCTTCGGTCTTCGGTCTTCAGTCCGTGAGATCTTTGGTCTTTCTGTCCTGTCTTATTCCTTCATTACCTTTTGCGCTTTTCCGAGGCCAAACGCTTTATGAAGCGCCGAAACGGCGTCCTTTCCGCAGGCCTTCGGGATCACGCAGGAAATCTTGATCTCCGAAGTCGAAATCATCTCGATATTGATTTTGTTCTTCGCAAGCGCGTCGAACATCCTGGAAGCCACGCCCGAATGAGACCGCATCCCGACGCCGACGATGCTGACTTTTGCGATATTCTCGTCGCAGTCCACGGTCTCCGCTCGGACCGCCGCAGCCGCCGCCTTCACGGTCGCGAGCGCTTTCACGATTTCGCTCTGGAGGACGGTAAAAGAAATGTCCGTCGTGGCCTTGTTCGTCTTGTTCTGAATGATCATGTCCACGTTCACGTTGTGATCGGCGAGTTTCTTGAAAATCCTCGCGGCAACCCCCGGTTTGTCCGGCACCCCGTAAATCGTCACTTTGGCCTCATTGGTATTCAACGCGACTCCGCGCACCAGAAAATTTTCCATTGCCTTCACCTCTTTCGTGATCAAAGTTCCTTCCGTATGATTCAAGCTGCTCCGAACCAGAATCGGAACATTGTATTTTTTCCCGACTTCCACCGACCGGGCCTGCATCACCTGGGCACCTAAAGAAGCCAGCTCCAGCATTTCATCATAGCTGATAACGTCCAATTTCTGCGCGTCCCCGACGATCCGCGGATCGGCGGTATAAACGCCGTCGACATCGGTATAGATCTCGCACACCGGCGCTTTCAGGACCGCCGCCAGCGCGACCGCGGTCAGGTCCGAACCTCCCCGCCCCAGGGTCGTGATTTCATGATCTTCCGTCTGCCCCTGGAACCCGGCGACAATAACGGCATTCCCTTCGCGAAGAGCCTTCCGTATCCGGTCCGCGTTGATATTTACGATCCGGGCCTTGGTATGCACGCGGTCAGTCATAATTCCGACCTGAGGCCCCGTGAACGAAATCGCCTTCACGCCGTTTTTGTGAAGCGCCATCGCAAGCAGCGCCACCGACACCTGTTCGCCGGTCGCAAGAAGCATGTCCATTTCCCGTTCGCTGGGTTTATCGGTAACGGCCTTCGAGAGTTCGATCAGCTCGTCCGTCTTGTCTCCCATGGCGGAAACCACGACAACCACCGAATGGCCTTTTTTCCTTGTCTCCGTCACGCGGTTCGCCACATTTTTCAACCGCTCGGGATTTGCGACCGAACTCCCCCCGAATTTCTGCACAATCAATGACATCTCACGCACTCCTTGATATTATTTTTTCAAATTCCCGCAAGTCTTCCTCCGTATCGATTCCGACGGAGTCCTTCCGTCCTTCCACCACTTTGATCCGGTGTCCGTTTTCCAAAACCCGGAGCTGTTCCAGCTTTTCGGTCTCTTCGAGAGCGGACGGTTTCAGGTTCTTCCAGGTTTTTGTCAAAAAATCCCGCCGGTACGCGTAAATCCCCAGATGTTTCCAAAACCCGCGAAAAAGACCGTCGCGGCTGTACGGGACCGAAGCCCGCGAAAAAAAAAGAGCGAATCCCCGGCCATCCTTCACGAGCTTGACGACATTCGGATTCCTGAATTCTTCCTCGTCCGTCTTTTTGACAGCCGCCGTCGCCATCTCAACGTCCGGATCGGCAAACGCGCCGGCCAAAGAATCGATGACTCCGACATCCAGCAGGGGCTCATCCCCCTGGATATTGATCCATATCCCGGCTTCCGTATCCTCCGCAATTTCCGAGATCCGGGAAGTCCCGCTCGGATGATCGGCCCGGGTCATCCGGACCTTCCCTCCGAAGGCTTTTACCGCCGCTTCAACTTCTTTCGAGTCGCACGCGACGATGACTTCGTCCAATGTCTTCGATTTGCACGCGTTCTCATAAGTCCATTGAACGAGAGGTTTCCCTCCGACCGCCCTCAACATTTTCCGGGGAAGCCGGACCGACTCCAAACGGGCGGGAATCACGCCGACTATCTTTTTCATCTTGCCATCCCGCGGACCTGCGGGCGGACGGAAGAAAAAGATTCGATCAACTCGTCGGGATTCACCGTCGCGGTCCCGAGTTTCCCGACGACAATGCCCGCCGCGAGATTCGAAATAAAAGCGGCTTCCTTCAGCGTGGCGCCCCGGGCCAGCGACAACGCAAAAGCCGCCGCGACCGTGTCCCCGGCGCCGGACACGTCAAATACCTCCCGTGCCGCCGTCGGAATCCGGGTTTGCGCTCCGCGCTTTTCCATTAAAAGCATGCCTTCTTCCCCCAGCGTAATCAGGACAGAATCGCACCGGAGCTTCCCGATCAGTTTTTTACCCACCGCCTCGATCGGAATCCTAACCCCTTCGTTTTCCGTCCCGACGCCCAAAGCGTCCAAAGCCGCATACGCTTCCTTTCGGTTCGGAGTGATCACAGTCACGCCCTTGTAATAAGCGATATGCCGCTCTTTCGGATCGACCATCACAAATTTCCGGTGCCGCTTCGTCAGCTTTAGAAGATCCCGGATCAGAGAAGCCGTTATCAGCCCCTTCCCGTAATCTTCGATGATCACCCCGTCGATCTCCCGGATCTTCGATTCCACGTATTTGAGAATTCTCTGAAGATCCTTCCGGGGGACATCGCCCACCTTTTCACGGTCAAACCGGACGACCTGCTGGGAATGCGCGATGATCCTGGTTTTGTGAATCGTGGGGCGCGTCGGATCGTAAATCACGCCGCCCGTCTCCACGGCATTCTGCTTCATCACTTTGAGAAGCATCCGGCCGACCAGATCCCGTCCCAAAACACCGCACGGGAAAACCTTTCCGCCCAGCGTCAGGATATTATTCGCGACATTCAGGGCCCCTCCCGGCACATAGGATTCCCGGTTTACCTGCACAACCGGCACGGGAGCTTCCGGAGAAATCCGGTCGACACTCCCCCAAATAAACTGGTCCAGGATAAAATCTCCGACGACCAGAATTTTGGCTTTCCCAAAGCTCCGGACCAGCTCAATAAAGCGGGATTTTGACAAAAAATCCGCTTCTTTTCTTTTACCGGGCCTTTTTAGGCTCATAAGTTTATACCCCTAAACAAGTTACGGCTAAACGAGTTTTGTATTGTAGCACGCTTCATTTTTAGAGTCACTAACAAAATACAGAATGCAAAGAAGATTCATGGCTCAAAGAGATTCAGGAAAAAGCCGGGAAGGTTTTTAAAATCTCTCGAAGATTAAAAAACAGCCGACGATCAGTAGAATAAATGCCGAAAGTTTGGATAAGAAATACAGACGCTCATCATCCCAGTTTCTGGCTTCGCGGAGAATCCGGAAGGAAAGAATAAAGAACCACAGGGCGGCTCCGATCACAAATCCCCCCAAAAAGATCCAGTAAAATATCAGTCCCTTCATTTCCGGAAAGTGCGTCAGCAAAAAGCTCATCATCCCGATCCAAATCAGAAAAACCGCCGGATTGGTGATCACGATCAGAAACCCCACGAGAAAATTTTTAGCGGGATTCCGTTTCTTTTTCTTTTCCCGGATGGCTAATTGGGGCTTCTTGAGCAGGATTTTCGCCGCCAGCAGAAAGACCGTGAAAATGCCGACCCAGCGAATCACCATCCAGGATTTGGGATTGCGCAAAAACGGGACGGCCCCGGTCATGGCAATCAGGATAAAAATAACGTCGGCAAAAGCCGCGCCCATCCCCACAAAAAACGCCGCGGTACGGGTGTTCCGCTCGATGCCGCGGTGAATGGCTATCAGATTAATCTGCCAGCCGACCAGAGAAGCAAAAAAGCCGGTCCCCATCCCGAGCGACAATGCCGACAAATGCTCGACGCTCTCCATCGTCCCCGCGGATAGGCGCGCGACAATCCACAAAGAGATTTCCGTGAAAAATTTGATCAGGTTCGGTTCAGCAGTCATCAGTGTCAGGACAGCCCGGATTTACTTCAGAGATTTAGCGGCCAATTCTTCATCGGCCTGCTCCTCAAGACGGATCGGAAAATAAAAAGCCGGCGCCAGAAAGACAAACATCAGGAAGACCAGCGCCAAGGCGGTCTCGAAATTCATCAGGAAGGCGGCCCCTCCGAGCGCGATAAATTCGACGTAGAAGAAGGCCTTCCATTTCGAAAATTGAACGACGGAAAGTTTGGGATAAGCGATACGGCTGACCATCAGAAAACTCATGAGGGACATTAGAAAAATCAGGACAAACATAAAAAGCGTCACATCCGTCCATTCATTCTTCGTGCAGGCCAGAACCGTCAGCGACAAAGTCGCCGCGGCGGCCGGAGTCGGCAGGCCCTGGAAACAGGACTTTACCGGAGGGCACACGTTGAATCTTGCCAAACGATAAGCCCCGGCCCCGAGGAAGCAGAAAACCGCCAGCAAAGTCCACGGGTCCAGCCGGTAATCCCAGCTTTTGAGAACCAAAAAAGCGGGGGCGACGACAAACGAGACCACGTCCGCCAGAGAATCCAGTTCCCGCCCGAACAGCGTGGAATTTTTGAGAGACCGGGCGATGTTGCCGTCCAGCGAATCCCAGATCAACGCCGTCAGGATCAGCCAAACCGCCCGCGTCAGATGCCCCTGGGAGGCCATCAAAAGCGACAAAAAACCGCAGAAAAGATTCAAGAGCGTCACGGTGTTCGGAAGCCAGGAAAGGCTGAAGTGATGTTCTTTATGCTCCTCGCGCGGTTCAAAACTCTCGTTGGGATCCGTCATGCGATGCGTTCTCCTAAAATATTCTCGCCGGCTTTTACCTTCTCCCCCACACAAACGGTAGGTTTGAAAATACGCTCGGGGATATAGCATTCCGTCCGCGAGCCGTAACAAATGATTCCGATTTTCTGCCCCCGCCCGACGGACTCCCCGGTTTTAACGTCGCAATGGATCCGGCGGGCAATCGTCCCGGCAATCTGCCGGACCAAAATGCGGTCCTCCGCTTCCCGGAAGCCGATCCAATTGGACTCATTCATATTAACGGACTCTTTTTTCAATGCATTAAGGAATTTTCCGGGTTCATATTGAATATATTCCACGGTCCCTCCCGCCGGTGCCCGGTTCACGTGCACATTCAGCACCGAAAGAAAGATTCCGATTTTAACCGCTTTTTCCTTGAGATAACGGTCCTCAGACACCGTACTGATTTCGACGATTTCTCCGTCCGCCGGAGACACGAATCCGTTCCCCGCCGGGATGCGCCTTTGAGGATCCCGGAAAAATGCCATATGCAAAGCTAAAATAATCAGAAGACCGGCGGTAACCCATGACGACCTGAAAACAAGATAAGATACCGCAGCCAGGGCCAAAAGAATTGCCGCGCCCGGCAACACGCGGGCATCGATAGGAATTCTCATCGTAAAATAATCTCCTCTAGGGGGGATTTTACTCGAGAATAAGATAAGCTTAAAGAAGTAATTTTTAAGCGGCAACCGCAAGACGGCGGCTTGCTTCATAGGCGGTCTGGATCAAAGCGATCAGATTTCCGGCGGTAACCTGCCAGTAATCGCTCCCCGCCGCCGGCTGTTGGAATCCCGCCCGTTTGAAATTCAGGGCCAATTGCTCGGGATCTTCATCCGCAAGCTGACGGATCAATCCGACGGCCTCGACCAGATCGACTCCGTTCCGCAGAAGGTCTTTGACGTCCAACTTAACCCGGGTCCCGTTCCGCAGGTTCACCTCAAGATCCGTGGTCTCATTGAGATTGCTGACGGAAATCACGGGCGCATCGTAAGCCCGGGTGAGCTGCCCGATCCGAACGCCGAATAATTCCCGCGGCACATCGCGCATTTTAAATCTTAACGCGGCGGCCGCTTTGTAAAGCCGGTCCACCAACTTGGGTTTCTTCCCAAAAGAGCCGGTCGCGTCCCAAACGGCAATCAAAAGATCTTCTTCGTTCAGACAATCTCCGATTCTCCGAGCCAGTCCGTCCACCCGTTCATCCGTACCTCCGGTTTCCTTTCCGAAAAGTCCGTCAATCGACACGACAAACGGAAATTTTTCGTGAGAACCCCTGACACCCAAATCCTTCAAAATAATCGGCGTAAGCTTCCCCTCATTGAACCGGCGGATCGGCTCGCTTACTTCGGCGTTTGCATCTTTCGCTGTCAATCCAAATTGAGACAGGAACCATCTCAAAACAGCCGGACCGGCGGCAGGCAAAAACGCGATTCCCTCCGTGATTCCGCCTTCCTCATGCGACCGCATCACCCCTCCGACCGCCCACCACGCCGCACGCCCCCGCTCCCGCACATAGGCCTTCACTTCTTCATCCGGCTGAATCAATTCAAATTCTCCGGGTACGGCGCTTTGAATATCGCGATTTTCCGTTCCCAAACTTCCGGCCGAAGCCTGTGTTAAAAGCGCTTGCACGTCATCCAGATCCTTAAGCGCCTCGTATTTCCGCGCATCAAACGATTCGGTAATGTCCACCATCGCCGGATGATCAGTGCTATCGGCATAATGAACCGGAAAGGCCTTTCCGTCGGGGAAAACCGCAAGTTGCACGCTGCGGGGAACCGTCACAACCAACAAAGACTGATGAGGATCTTTAGTCAGAGAACCGAGTATTTGCTTCAATCCGGCATTTTCCAGAAGCCTCTGATCTTCCGGAACCCGGGGATCAAGCCGCTTCAATGGAATTTCCGTAACCGGGCGGGCCTTTCCTCCCTCCCATACGGCCACGCTTTGCGAATAGTAAGCACTTCCGTTTTCCCGGACATAGAAAAATTCCGTGCGACCATTTCCCAGATAATTCAGCAATGTCAGAACTTTCCCGACCCCTTCCATGTCGTATAAAAGATCATCTAAAGTTACCGTTTCGGGCTGAGACGCTCCGGCTGATTCAGCCTCTTTCGCAGGCAGGATTTCGGAAGCAATCTCCTTGCTTCCCATGCTCGAAGCCGCCGCTTCTTCGAAAGGCGTGTATTCGAGGCCGTGTTTCTTTGCGACCTGATCAAAGGTAATCTTACCGTTCAGAATATTGAATCCGGGCTTGAGCTCGGGGAATATTTCAACCGCTTTCTCTGGCCCCATCAAGAGCGCCAGCAGATAAACGAGTTTCGCGCGTTCGAGCCCCATCGAAATCTGCTTCGGCAAAGCGCTCGGCATGTTGGTGACGGTGAACCAATTCACGCGCCTCACCCAGTTAAAGGCTTCCATACCAAACAGCGCGTTCAAAACATCCTGAACCGCCTCCAGGATGCGAACCACTGTCTCATTAACGATTTTAAATCCGAACAGATAAACTTCCCGGGCCGTCACCCAGCCGTCCTCGTACTTGCGAGGCCGGGTCCCCGCGATGTTTCCGCCCTGATCGACGGCAATATCCCCTAAAAATTCAAGCGGGCTTAAATTCATGAAAGACGGCAGACGGTCTTCCAGAAAAAAGTGGCGGCCGGCTTTCATCAATTGCTGATAGATATCTTCCGTCAATTCCACGGGTGCCGTCGCGCCGGGAACGAGAATGGCCCCCACCACGGCATGGCATTCCTTTAATTTTTCGATAATCCAGAGCGGCAAATTTTTCTCGTGCCGCGGATCAGGCCGTTTCAAAATTTCCACACGGCTCATGAGCCCCTCACTTGTGAACCATTCCGTCAATTCCCGGATCCGGTCCTCGTTCACTTCCGTGATGTAGACATAAGCCCCCATCTTCGCCATGGCCATCGCGCAATTCGCACCGGCGATGCCGCCTCCGAAAACCATTGCCTTCCTGCCCTGCAGCGCGTCTTTCAAATCTTCCGGGATATCGGGATAGCTCTGCACATTTTTCCGTATCAATGCTTCGGTCGCTTCATCGAGCACTGCACGTCCGTCAACCACCTTCCGCCCCTTGACGTGCTTCACGTAATTCGCGTAACGAATCGCGGTCACCCAGCCCGCTCCCTCGCTGGCCGGCGCGAGAATCGGCGTTTTCCACATCGATTTTTCCTTAAACATCACCGTTTCATACGCCACAACCGCGTTGGTGATCGCCTGCAATTTTTCCGTCAAAGCCTTCGCGTGAGGTTCCGCCAGATGAACGTAAGTAAACAAAAGCGCGTTCTCCAGAATTTCGTACTCGCTTTCCTGCGGCTCCTTGATGCTGACCACCACTTTTTGCGATCCAACGTACTGGCTCGCTTCCTTCGCAGCCTCCACGAAATCATCATGCTCAAGGACAATCGCCCCCGCCCTCCGGTATTCCTCATCGCTGAAATAAATTTCTCCGGTATAGCGGTTGATTCCCGACCCCGCTTCGACGAAAATATTATTTTCGACTCCCATTCGCCTCAAAAATTCCACGCCGATCGGCGTCATCCCCATCCTCGCCTCGTTCGGGACCACCGCACGCGGCACAAAAATAGGCCCTGCTTTGAATGCTTCGCTCCAGTCGAAAAATCCTTTTCGCAACGCTTCTTTCCCCCAAAGCTCCCCTCCCAGCCGTTCTTCAACCCAGGCAATGGTAGCCTCAATATTTTTCCGGGTTCCCAAGCTCATCGCCGGATCCGCTTCGATCAATTCCCGCTGAATCGTTTCAATCAAAGGGCGGATATCCTTTCCAAAATCAAACGGTTTTGAAACGGCAAATCGCAGCTGTCCCGATCCCATCAACTTCTGTGCCTCCGACAAATTGCTGGACAATCCCGTCATCAAAATCACGGGGACCGTCTCTTTGCGTTCCGGAGGATTGATTTCCCGGATCACTTCAAAACCGGTTTTCCGGGGCATATTTATGTCCGTGAGCACAAGATCAAAAGGTTTTTGCCCTCCCTCCCCGGCCTGTGCCGCGCGATACAACTGCATCCCCTCCTCGCCGTTTTCTGCCGTTACAACCTGCACTTCCCGATTCCACTTCTTCAAAAGCTGAGATAGGACAACACTGACCGGAGCTTCGTCATCGATGACGAGAACCCTCTGAATCCCCTCCCCCAAACTCGCCCCCTCAATCTGTCCGGCCTGAACCCCCTGATAGGCTGCGCCGAGAGCCCCCGTGTATTCGGCTTCTTCGCCAACCTTGATGCTCAATTTAAGCTTCTTCCCTGCGGCTTTTTGAACGCCCTTCACGATCTCTTTCCCGGATTCGCCCTTCGCGATCCCGCCGACAAACACCACCGTCCATTCGTGAATCCCGGTCACACGCGCAATCTCCCGATAGAGAATCGCAAGATTTGCCCCGAATTCCCGGTACACCTTCCGCGCGATTTTCGCCAGCGGATCTTTTTTGTCCATCGTCAGCCATTCCCCAACCACACGGGGCGTAAGCTCATCCGGCACCGGGATTCCCTGCTCCGCCAGAAGTTCTTTCGTTCTTCGAACCACAAATTCCGCGTTCGCGTAGGATTCAAGATCCCCGTTCATGTTGAATCCTTCGTGATGAACGGCGTTCTCGCCAAAAAATGCCCGGACATGCGCCTCCTGCGGCCCCGCGATCAATTTGCCGTCGATAATGATTCCTAAGCCAAGACCCGTGCCCAACGTATTCAAAATGACATTCCCCGAAAGCCCCTGCATGACCATCTGATAAAAAGCCGCCGTGTTGGCGTCATTCTGATAGCGGATATTTTTTCTTCTTTCCTGAAACGCCCTGAGCGAATCCGTCGTCCCCGGCCGGGATTCTTCCAAATTGGTGATTTTCACGATGGCTCCCGCGGGCGTCACGGGCCCCGGGACCGTCACATAAAGCGCTTTCGCGGCGTCCACTCCAAACCGGGCCGCCAATTCATCCATGCGCTTCTCCAGATATTCGCCAAGAGGCTCCACGATGCCGGCCACCGGCACCGTTTCCGTGAATAATTCCTGCCCGTTCCGCACCACCGCAAGCTTGATATTCGTCCCGCCGATATCGATGCCGATCGCATCGCCTTTTGAATAATCCACAGGCGCTTTTTCGGAAACTTCGGAAACCCGCTCGTCCGCTTCCAGGCGTTTCGCGATCGCGTTAAATTTAATCCACTTCCCGAAAGATGAGAAACTCCCCGTCTCGCCGAATTCCCTTTTTAAAACTTCCGCGACATCCCGGACAATCGCGTGCCGGATTCTCTCTCTTATCGCGCCGGCCGGACTGACGTCGATCGCGACCTCCGTCGCGCCCGTCAAAACTCCCCGAACGTGAATCAAAAGCGCGAGATACCGGATCACATTCTCCCGGTTTTCATAGTAAACGTTTTTGGAAGGGAAAATCACTTCTTCTGCAGCGATGTTTCCGTCCGCTTCACGGACATTGAGGATCAGTTTGAACGGCTGATAGTCTTCGTCCTTCTTTTCCGCTTTCTTCGCACGTTTTCCAGCTTCTTTCGCGAGCGACGCGAAATAACCGTGCCACGCCTCCAAATCATCCAATCCCTCCCCCAGCGACGAACCCACCGCAGCAAGTCCTGAAGCTTTTTCTTCGCCGGCGAGTTCAAGCCGGTAGGTTTTGCCGGCATCCAATTTGCCGAAATATGTAAAATATCCCGTATTTTCGACATGGCTCAGCTTACTTACAGCCGCCGGCTCGCCGGTTTGATTATCGATCAAGGCAATCTTCACCTTATCCAAAACGACTCCCGGCGCGCTCACATCCACGATCACCTCAACGACAAAATTCCCTTTCTTCCCGTGATACCCTTTCACCGTCAGAGAAAGATAATCACCGATATGCGCTTCTTCATACAAATCTCCGACGTTGGGGTGCAATGCCAGCAATTCGGTCAGCTCCCGCAATGCCGCGGCCTGTCCCCCCAGCGATGCGCCGGTTTGCGCGACACGGGTTTGCAGTTCGCGCAGGGTCTCGCGGCTGAAGGTCACCTGGTCCATCGTCTTGCCGCTCAGAATTCTTCCTTCGATTTCAGCCCGCAATGCCGGCTCGATTTCGGCAAATTCTTCGTCCGGCACGTGCTTGTAAATCACGTCGAAAAGAAACATTTCAAGATCCACCAGTAGTTTCACGTATCGTTCGCGGATCCGGTTGTTCCGCGCGGTATCGCGCGTGAATAAAACCGTCCGGCCGTCCATTTTTTCCAGCCGCTCCAGAACTAAACGAATTCTCGCGCGGGCCCGCGAATATCCCGGGGCGTCAAACCTCGGCGGGAAAAAGCGGTCGCGCATTCTTTCGATTTCACGCTTCGCGTCGTAAATCCTCGCGCCTTTCAAAAGGATCTGAACCGGCCGCCGGATCCGGTCGCGGACATGCATCGCTTTCAGAGCCGTGTATTTCGAAATCCGGACATTCTCGTCGATATAATTTTCGATCAGAAATCTTGCCCGGGAAACGGCGCGTTCAAACCGTTCCGCGTCCTTGAACTCAACGGCAAGTTGCGCTCCCAGCAATTCCTCCGCTACCATCGTCCGGGAAGGTTTGTCACCCGAGCCGGCCCATTGAAAAACGATCGCAAGGTCCCGCCGGATCGCCCGCCACGCGTTCTCACGGGCGTCCGCCACGCCGGGGACATTCCTGAGGCCTCCCCGTTTAAGTGCCTTAAACCGGTCCTGGATATCGTCCAAATAGCCCAGCATATCGTAGGCCGTTTCATTCGACCGGAAATAGCCGGCCAGTGTCCCGTTAAACGCCCTGAGCAGATCAAAAATATGCTTGTACCGGTACGTCACCCGCTCCTCGCCCACTTCCGCGATATCGGGACCCGATTTCTCGTCAAAATTCCGCTGAATCGTTTCCCGGGTCTCCTCATCAGGCGCCGTTGAAAGAAGGTACGCTTCCGCGTCCGCAAGAATCACCCCGGCCAGTTGTTCTTCATAAATCTTTCCGCTTGTCAGGGCATCCAAAATATCCCCGGGAACAACCTGGTCCACGGGTTTCCTGATCCGGACCCCTTCGTCTTTGAGCCGCTTAAGCAAAAATTCGCGGAATCCCGCCGTCTGCCAATAAGGGGAAAACAAAGAATTCAGAGTCGCGCGATAATGAATCTCCCTCGTCCGGTAGCCCGCCATTTCATATTCGATCGCGCCTCCGGCCAGCAATTTCTGAACGGTATCGCGGACATACTGCCCGCCGCCCCGGACCTCGCCCGTCGCGGCCGTCAGAAATTCCGGGACCCGCGTCCCGTCCTCGGCGCTTCCCCGGAAAAACACGGGACTCATGAGATAATCCCCGATCGAATCCTCATTCCCGGATTCGGACACGTAACGCATCAATTCCTTGCGGCCGGAAGTCCTCACTCGCTGCCACATCAGCTCCCTCGCGAAAGCTTCCATGTGATAGCGAAGCTGCCACAATCTCGCGAACACGAGCTGATAAGCGTCCGAACCGGGCCGGATTGAAGGATCCGAAAGGAATTTTTCGATCCGGAGCGGATGCATTTCCATCAAAATCAGACGGCTTAAAATATCGCGCGCTTCCTGATTCAGGCGCTCGAGACGTTCCGCTTTAACATCCTTCCCGGCGCACTCGGCCATGCGGCGCAAAATATCTTCATAGCGTTCCGCGTATTGCTGAATTTTCCATCCCAAAATATCCGGGTCCTGAATTTCGTCAATGGCCTGAACGGCACGGACGGAAAGACCGTTGAAATTTTCAGCCGTAAAAGCCCCCCGCATCCCTTCGAACGCGCTCCAGAATTTGATCCTCATGTCGGCAATGTTCCGGGTCTCACGTCCCGCTCGCCGGTAAAATTCCCTGTTCCTGTAATAGCCGTCCATCAAGGCCTTCAGTTTCCGATCAAACGAATCCATGACTCGCTCGGCGCGGGAAGGTTGGCTCCTCATGAATTTCTCGGAACGCCGGAAGGCAACCTGCCGATCCAAGCGGTTCAGATTGATGAATCCCCTCGAAAAATCATTGAGCGCGGTATCGGCCCCGCCCAAAGCGGAAGGACCCGCAATCTGAGCTTCATATAATCGGGCAAACTTTCGGACGGCTTGCTGAATCGCCGGAGTCATCGTGATGTGACGGGCGCGAAGGCCCTGCTTGAGAACATCGGTCACGGCCAGGCGAATCAGGAGGGCGGAAAAAAGTCTTTCGGCCCGTTCGCTATCCTTCAGACGCAGACCCGCCAGGTATTCGTAATATTTATTGAGGACGATAATGCGTCCGTCT
>ERZ795044.166-NODE-166-length-56679-cov-8.467823_pt1 | contig 56679 bp, 37 predicted proteins | sample MGYA00375128_ERZ795044 | MGnify/ENA primary metagenome ERZ795044 (study PRJEB30173, sample SAMN05720213) | anaerobic digester metagenome | isolation source: active sludge of municipal wastewater-treating anaerobic digesters | place: USA | collected 2014-12-22 ...
AGGCCGACTCGGCGTCGTTGCGGTCGGTGATCACGCGACTCATCACGTCGCTGAACAAGAGCTAGGCGCGCGACGCGGGCGCGGACGTTCGCGCCCGTTGTTGCCCGTAGACCGTCGGGGGCCCCCTGCGACCATCCAGTCGCGGGGGGCTCTTCGCGTCGGCCAGAACAGCGACGTCCCGGTAGGCTGCGGGGAATCGCCCTTGCGCCACCCCCCGGCCCCCCCCGAGCATTCCCGGGCCGCCGCTGCGGCCGCTCCCAGTGGCTCCCACGTGGCGACTCACGTGGCCACCCCCGCAATCCGCGGGACGATCCGGACTCCATCCGATTCACCGATGTCCGCCATTCGCACCCTCTCCGCCGTCGCGCGCGCGACCGCGGCGCTCGCCATCGTCGTCGTGCCGTCAGGCGCCAGTGCCCAGCGCGCCGGCCGCGCCGCGTCCACAAGCGCCAGCAGCACCGTCCCGCCCTACAATCCGCGCCTCTACTCCGACCCGACGGCCACCAACAAGGCCTTCAAGTCGCTGCGGTGGCGCCTGATTGGCCCGTTCCGCGGCGGGCGCGTCGACGCGGTGGCCGGCGACCCCACCAAGCCGCTCGTCTACTACATGGGGGCGGTGAACGGCGGCGTCTGGAAGACGACCAACGCCGGGATCTCGTGGGAGAACATCACCGATGGCAAGACCGACATCTCATCGGTCGGCGCCGTCACCGTGGCCCCATCGGACCCGAACGTGATCTACGTGGGAACCGGCGAGTCGCAGCTGCGCGAGGACCTCACGTACGGCACGGGCGTCTATCGCTCCACCGACGCCGGCGAGACGTGGCAGCACCTCGGCCTCGTCGAGACGCACCAGGTCACGGCGATCCGCGTGCACCCCAACAACCCCGACGTGGCCTACGTCGCAGCGATCGGGCACGCCTTCGGCCCTAACGCGGAGCGCGGTGTCTTTCGCACGATGGACGGCGGGAAGTCGTGGAAGAAGATCCTCTTCCTCGACGACTCGACCGGGGCCACCGACCTGTCGATGGACCCCACCAATCCGCGCATCCTCTACGCGTCGATGTGGAAGTTCCAGCGCTCACCGTGGGGGATGGACGCCGGGGGCGGCAAGAGCGGACTGTGGAAGTCGACCGACGGGGGCGACACGTGGGTCGACCTGTCGGGCAACCGCGGGATGCCCAAGGCACCGTTAGGCAAGATCGGCATCGCGGTCTCGCCGGCCAACCCGCGCCGGCTCTTTGCCTCCATCGAGGCGAAGGACACGCTGGGGGGGATCTTCCGCTCCGACGACGCCGGCGCCACGTGGAGCCGCACCAACGGGGAGCAGAAGTTCCAGGTGCGCCCGTGGTACTACTCGGCCGTCACCGCCGACCCCACCAATGAGAACACCGTCTACGTGATGAACCTGCAGGTGTGGCGGTCGATCGATGGGGGGAAGACCTTCTCGCGACTGCGCGTCCCGCACGGCGACACGCACATCATGTGGGTCGACCCGAAGGACCCCACCCGGCTGATCAACGGCAACGACGGCGGCGCCACGGTGTCGCAGGATGGCGGCAGGAGCTGGTCGTCGATCTACAACCAACCGACGTCGCAGTTCTATCACGTCATCACCGACAACCAGTGGCCGTACCGCCTGTACGGCGCGCAGCAGGACAACTCGGCCATCACCATCGCGTCGCGCTCGGACTTCGGCTCCATCGGCGAGCGCGACTGGTGGAGCGTTGCCGGGTGCGAGAACGCCCACATCGCCGTCGACCCGCGCGACCCCAGCATCACCTACGGTGGGTGCTACACGGGGATGCTGATGCGGCACGACAACCGCACGCAGCAGACGCGCGACATCGCCGTCTGGCTCAACAACTACGACGGCATCCCGGCGAGTGACGTCCCGAACCGCTTCCAGTGGACCTTCCCGGTCCTCCTCTCGCCGCACGACCCCACCATCCTGTACGCCACGTCGCAGCACGTCTGGCGCTCCACCAACGAGGGACGGAGCTGGGACCGCATCTCGCCCGACCTCACCTACGCCGATCCGGCCACGTTAGGCCCCACCGGCGGCCCGGTGCACAAGGACATGACCGGGACGGAGTGGTACGCGACGATCTACGCCTTCGCCGAGTCGCCCAGGGCCAAGGGGGAGCTGTGGACGGGGTCGGACGACGGGCGCGTGCACCTCTCGCGCGACGGCGGCGCGACGTGGAGCGACGTGACTCCCAAGGCGATGGTGAAGCACACCCGCATCACCGGGATCGAGCCCTCGCCGCACGACCCGGCGGTCGCCTATCTCTCGGCCACGCGCTACCAGCTCGACGACTTCCGCCCGTACTTCTACAAGACCACCGACTACGGCAAGAGCTGGACGCGCATCGACAACGGGATCCCGATGGGGGCCTACGCGCGCTCCCTTCGCGAGGACCCGATCCGGCGCGGGCTCCTCTTTGCCGCGACCGAGATCGGCGTCTGGGTCTCGCTCGACGACGGCGCCAACTGGCAGCCGTTGCAGCTCAACCTGCCGCGCGCCAGCGTGCGCGACCTGCGCGTGCACGAGAACGACATCGTCGTCGCCACGCACGGGCGCTCCTTCTGGGCGCTCGACGACATCGCGGTCATCCGCCAGCTGCATGATTCGGTGACCGCCAAGCCGCTGCACCTCTTCCAGCCGTCCACCGCCTGGCGCTTTGCCGGCGGACACGGCGGGCGCGGGGGGACTTCCGGCGAGAATCCGTACGACGGCGTCCTCGTCGACTACTGGGTCGGGACACCCCCCACGGACAAGCTCACGCTGGAGTTCGTCGACCCGCGCGGGACGGTCGTGCGTTCGTTCAGCAGTGCCACCAAGCGAGACAGCACCGCGAAGGCGCCGGTCGACTCCATGGCCTACGTCGCCTCCGACTCGATCGTCACCACGCGCCCCGGCACCAACCGCTTCTTCTGGAACCTGCGCTATCCCAACGCCAAGGAGATCAAGACCGTGGTGAACGACATGGGGACGCTGGCCGGCCCCACGGTCGTCCCCGGCGACTTCCGCGTGCGCCTCATCGCCGGCAAGGACACGCTGGTGCGCCCGTTCACGGTCAAGCTCGACCCGCGCGTGCAGGCGACCACCGCCGACCTGCAGCAGACCTTTGACCTGGGGATGAAGGTGCGCGGCCGACTAGGCGACATCGTCGACGCCTTCGCCCGCATCGAGGACCTGCAGCAGCAGATCGACGTGCGCGTGACGCAATCGTCGGAGCAGGCGTATGCCCAGCGCGTGAAGGACGCCGCCAAGCCGGTGCGCGACCAGCTCGAGGTGGTGCGCACCGAACTGGTCGACTGGTTCAACCACGACGACCAGGCGACGCTGCACTTCCCGATCAAGCTGTACAACATGATGCTGTCGCTCAACTCGCAGGTGCTGGGGCAGGACGCCGCCCCCACCAAGCAGCACGGCGAGATCCTGAATGAGCTGGGCGGCAAGGTCGACGTGCAGCTGCAACGCCTGCAGCAGCTCGAGGTAACCGAGATCAAGAAGCTCAATGCATTGCTGCAGGAGCTGGGGCTGCCGCCGGTGTTTGTCCCGCCGACGACGGTCAAGACCATCTCCTGATGGCCACGCTCTTCTTCATCGTCTTTCTCGACCTCGTTGGCTTCGGGATGATCGTCCCGGTGCTCCCGTTCTACGCGGAGCACCTGGGGATCGCCCCGTCGCTCGTCATCTTCCTCTTCGGGCTCTACTCATTCGGCCAGCTCTTCGGCGCCCCGCTGTGGGGCGCCATGAGCGACCGGACCGGTCGTCGTCCCGTCCTGCTGGCCACGCTGGCGGCCAACGCCATCGCCAACGTCGCCCTCGCCTTCACCGACGACCCGTGGACCCTGGCGTTCTCTCGCCTGGTCTCCGGACTCGCGGCCGGCAACATCTCCATCGCCTACGCCTACGTGGCCGACATCACCCCCGACGCCGAGCGTCCCAAGGCATTGGGGATGCTGGGGGCGGCCTTCGGGCTCGGCTTCATCCTCGGGCCCGCGATCGGCGGCATCCTGGGCGGCAGCGATCCCACCACGGCCAACATCTCGCGCGTGGCGCTGTCGGCCGCCTTCATGTCGGCGCTGGCCTTCTTCGCCACGCTCGCCCGCCTCAAGGAAAGCCACGGCCCCGAGCACCGCGCCATCTCGCAGGCGCAACCGCGTGGCATCAAGTGGGAGCTACTCTCGCGCCCGTCGCTCCGTCAGCTGCTCGCGATGACGATGATCGTCGTCGGCGCGGTGTCCATGCTGCAGGGGACCTTCTCGCTCTGGGCCGCCGAGTCGCTGGGCGTCAGCCCGCGCAACCTCGGCTTCGTCTTCGCCCTCATCGGCGTCATGGCGGTCGGCATCCAGGGTGGGCTGATCGGGCGACTCACCGCCCGCTTCGGCCCCGAGCGCCTCACCCGCGCGGGCGCACTGTTCGTCGCGGTCTCCCTCGTCTTCATCCCCTTCTCGCCTAACGTCTGGGCCGCGCTCTTCCCCATGGGGCTATACGGCATCGGGAGCGCTCTTTTCTCCCCCAGTGTCAGCACGCTCATCACCCGCGCCGCCGGCCCGGCCGAGCGCGGGGCGGTACTCGGCGTCTTCCAGGGGGTCTCGTCGCTCGGGCGCGTGGTGGGGCCGGTGGCCGCGAGCGGGATTGCCGCCGTCGCCGGGCTCCGCGTGCCGTTCTGGGTGGCGGCGGTCGTGACGTTAGGCGGCGCGTTCATGGTGCAGGGCCCCCGTGCGATGGGCGAGCCGGTGGCGCCGCCGGTCGCTCCTCCGGCCATCGACTGATCGCGCACCCCGTCGGGCGGCAGCTCCGTACGTACGCGGGTGCGCCAGCAGCGTGCTAGAGGCCGCCGAGGTCGCGTCGTTCCTCGAGTACGCGCTCGAAGAGCGGGACCAACCCCGGATCGAAGTGCGTCCCCGCGTCGGCGTGGATGATCTCCATCGCCTTCGCGTGCGGGAGCCCCGGCTTGTAGCTGCGCGCCGTGGTCAGCGCGTCGTAGACGTCGGCCAGCCCGAGGATGCGCGCCACCATCGGGATCGCCTCACCCGACAGCCCGTGCGGATAGCCGGTCCCATCCCACTTCTCGTGATGCGACAGGATGATCGGGAGGACGTCCTCCGGCACGTCGATCCCCTTGAGCAGCTCGACCCCAGCCTCGGGGTGCGAACGCATGAGCGCCCACTCCTCCGCCGTGAGGCGACCGGGCTTGTTCAGGATCTCGGCCGGGATGTCGATCTTGCCGACGTCGTGCAGCAGGGCTCCGACACGGAACCAGAACATGCGCCGTTCCTCGAAGCCCGCGCGCCGGGCGAGCGCGCACGCGAGGTCGGCCACCCGCATGCAGTGCCCCTGCGTGTACGCGTCCTTCGATTCGATCGATTCGCCCCACTCCCGCACGACGGCAAGGAAGCCCACCTCGAGCCGGTTCTGCCGGCGATCGAGGTCGGCGAGGTCGCGTCGTGCCCGCAGCTGCACGAACAGCTGGTGCGAGCGGTTGAGCGCCTGCACCGTCTCGCGATAGCGCCCCAGGCGCGACAGCAGCTCCGCATGCTCGCGCGACAGCTCGGCCTGCAGCAGGACGTCCTGGCGCATCGAGGCGAGCGCCGAGCCTAACGAAAATTCCTGCTCCGCCGCCGTGTGCTCGCCCCGCTCACGGGCGATGACGCCCAGGTGCTTGCGCAGCTCGGCCTCGGCGCGCGCGTCGCCCATCTCGCGGACCATCGGCAGCGCGCGGCGACAGACCGCCTCGGCCTCGTCGACGTGTCCCTGGGCCAGCGCGAGTTCCGCCAGGTTGCCCATCAACACGATCTGCGCCGATCGGTCGCCCTCACGCTCGGCCAACCGCGAGGCCTTCTCGTACGCCGAGGCCGCCGCCCGCCACTCTCCCAGGTCGGTGTGCAGCATCCCCAGGTTGTTGAGCGCTCCACTCAACTCGCGCGCCAGCCCCAACCGCTCGTAAGCGGAGATGCACTCGCGGTAGTGCGCGAGGGCCTGCGTGATGTCGCCGCGGACGCTGGCAATGCTCCCGCGGTTCTGGGACGTCATCGCCGTCAGCCGCACGTCGCCGGCGCGCACGCCGCACTGATGCGCGTCGATGTACAGGTGGTCGGCGGCATCGAGGTCGCCACGCTGCCAGAGGATCACCGCCCGGATGTTGAGCGCGCGCCCGAGCGCCGAATCGAGCCCGGTTGCCGACGCCACCTGCTGCGCCACCTCGAGGCAGTCGAGCGCGGCATCGGAGTCGCCGTCGAGCTGCCAGGTGCGGGCAATCCCACACAGTGCATCGGCGACGAGTGCGGGTTCGAGCCCCACCTCGCGTCCGTGCAGCGCATGCTCGTACAACGAGCGGGCCACCGCGCGATGCCCGGCCCGCTCCTCCTGTTCGGCGCGCACCAGCATCTCCCGCGCCTCGGCGCACGCGGGAGGGTCGACGCCAAGGGCGCCGGGGATGAGGTGCGAGTCGGTCGACATGTGGGCTCCCGTAGGACGAACGGGAGACGTCTTGGGTTTCCGTGGTTGCGCTCGGTGGCGCATGACCACGACCGACGTGACGCAGGTGACGTGACGCTAGACCGTGAGCCCGATGCGTGCCGCGACCTGCGCGAAGCGCGGGTCGTTCCGCACCTCCGGTGGCCATGGCAATACCTGCAGACGCACGAGATCGCTCACGCGATCGTCGACCGCCTGCGTGAGCCAGTGGAACGTCTCCTCGACTTCGCCGATCCCGGCGTGGGAGATCGCGCGGTCGAGCGGCGACACGTACCGGGTGGCAGCGGCGACCTCGAGGCGGTGCAGGACGTCGCGCGCGATCTCGGGGTGTCCGCCGAGGCCACCGGTGATGCCCAGGTAGCCCATCCCGATCGCCCCGTCGGTCAGCGCGACGAGGCGCGAGAAGGCCGCGATCGCCTCCTCGCTGCGTCCCTGCCAGACGTGGATGGCGCCGAGCGGCCAGTAGGTGAGGGCGAAGTTGGGGTCGAGCGCCTGCGTGCGCGCCAGCTGCTCGAGCGCATCGTCGAAGCGCCCCGCCCAGAACAGGGCATAGCCCATGTGCGCGTTGATGATCAGCGACAGCGGGTCCAGCTGCAACGCGGTGCGCATCGCCTCGATCATCTCGTCCATGCGCCGCATGACCAGGAGGCACCAGGCATACCACTGGTGCGCGCTGGCATACGACGGATCCAGCTCGATGGCGCGCAGGAACGCCGATTCCGCGCCGGCCCAGTCCCAGTCGAAGAAGAGGCGCGTGTATCCTAACGATGCATGCGCCTGCGCCAGCGACTCGTCGATGGCGAGCGCCCGCATCGCTGCCGCCTTGGCCTTGGGATAGGCGTCGCGCGGCGGGAGGTAGTTGTAGTAGCCGAGGACGTTGTAGGCGTCTGCAAGGCCGGCGTAGGCCAGCGCGTAGCTGGGGTCGCGGTCGATCGCTTCCTGGAAGTGCTCGATGGCCTTGAGGAAGCCGTCACGGGTGCGCTTGTTCCACTGGTAGCGCCCGCGCAGGTAGGCGCGATACGCGACCGAGTCCTCGGTGTAGCGCCTGACGAGTTCCTGGCGCTCCTCAGCCGAGAGCCGCAACCGCAGCGACTTCACGATCTCCCCGGCCATGTCCTCCTGCACCGAGAAGATGTCCTCGGCACTGCGCGAGATGCGGTCGCCCCAGAGCTGCGACTCGGTGAGCGCATCGGTGAGCTCGGCGCTCACGTGCAGCGTGTTGCCGCGCTGCCGCACGCGTCCCGTCACCAGCGCCCGCACGCGCAACTCGGCGGCCACTATCGGGATGTCGACCTCACGCCGCTTGTAGCGAAAGACGACCGAGCGCGGGACGACCCGCAACCCGGAGACCCTCGTGAGCTTGTTGAGGATGCTCTCGGTGATCCCGTCGGCGAGGTATTCGTCGTCGGTGCCGCTGGCAGGGGAGTCGAACGGGAGCACGGCCAGCGAGTCGATCGGCCCCGAGGTCAGCGACGTGGAGACCGGTCCGGTGGGGACCGCCCGGAATGAACGCGTGGTGTTGACCGCTGGTGGCGACGACGGGAGGTGCCGCGTGTCGAGCGAACGAAGCGCGTTCCGCATGAGCGCCGCTGAGGCGAAGCGCTGCTCCGGATCCTTGGCCATCGCCTGACGCACGACGTCGCGCAACGCGTCCGGCACGTCGCCGCGGTCGATCGGCGGTGGTTCCTTGACGAAGTGCGCCAGGATGATCTGCTGCGCGTTTGTCCCCTCGAAGGGGGGCTTGCCGGCGAGCATCTGGTACATCACGCAGCCGAGGGCGTAGATGTCGGTCCGCCCGTCCACCTCGTCGCCCCCGCCCTGCTCGGGGCTCATGTAGAGCGGCGTCCCGAGCACGAGGCCGGTGATCGTGAGCGCATGCCCCTCGTGCTCGGTCGCCTTGCTCACCGCGCGGGCGATCCCGAAGTCCGCGACGATCGCGTGCTCGTCCTCGAGCAGGATGTTGGCCGGCTTGATGTCGCGATGGATGACCCCCAGCCGATGCGCATGGTCGAGGGCGTCGGCGACTTCTTCCGCCAGGTGCACCACTTCACTCACCGGGAGCGGCCCCGTGCGCGCGAGGCGCTGCTGGAGCGACTCGCCATCGATGAGCGGCATGGAGTAGTACAGGATGCCGGCGGCCTCGCCAGCAGCAAGCAGCGGGACGATGTGTGGGTGGCGCAGCGTCGCCGCGACCTGGATCTCGCGACGGAACCGGTCGGCGCTCACGCCGGCGCCCACGTCGGCCGTCACCACCTTGATGACCACGCGGCGGTCGAGCGCCGTCTCGCGAGCCTCGAACACACGACTCATCCCCGCACCACCGAGCTCACGCTCGATGGTGTAGGTCCCGGCAAGCGCGGCGCTCAACCGGGAACCGATGACGTCGGTAGGCTCGATGGTGGCCATTGGGGGGGAACCTATCACGTCGCGCTCCATTCGTCGCCCCCGACGCCTCATCCACGCAGCGAGCATCTCGAGATCGCCGTGAGGTCGCGACGATGTCACAGCGACAGGGGGCGCCATCGCGCCGCCTTGCGAGTGGACGGACGAGGTCGTAAGTCAGGGATGGCGCCGCCCCCCCATGGCTGAGAGCGGGAGCGACGGCGTGACTCTTCACCCACCCGAGGTTGATCATGGCGCGTGCCCACTCGAGCCCCCTCCCGCCGCTCCCCAGCACGATCTCGATCCCGACCTTCAAGGTCACGTCGACGCCGTCGGGCAACATCGACATTCCGGCGAGCGTGCCGTTCTACTACGCCGGCATCCAGTCCATCTGGATCTACTGGCAGGTGGAGCTCCCGGTGCTGGCGCGCTACCTCACCCCGCTGGGGATGACCCCGGTCAACTTCGAGGGGATGGGGGCGGTCGGGATCAACTTCTTCAACGCGGTCGCGCTGTACGGCCAGGGCCAGCCCGGGAATCCCGGCGCCGCCGGCTTCAACGAGACCGAGCTGAACATCCTCGCCTTCCCCAGCAACCAGGCAAAGAACGTCCCGAAGATGAGCTTTCGCGAGTTCGTGACCGAGGGCGACCAGACCAAGCGGATCGGCGCCTATCGCGTCTGGGTGGCCTGCGACAATCCGGTGGCGGTGGCCGCCGGCCAGCAGCTCTACTTCGAGAACAAGTTCCTGGTGCCGTACACGTACAACGTCCCGTCGCTCAACAACCCGGGGCAGTCGCTGTACACGTGGACCTGCCACGATCCCGACGACGTGAAGCAGAGCATCTACCAGGCGCAGGTCTCGCTCAGCGGACTCAACCCGATCCCCGGCAACATGTCGGAGTGGATCGACCTGAGTTACGTGAAGAGCGCCAAGCGCGTGGCCGGGTCGCGCCGCAACTACTTCGGGATGTACGACACGTACTTCATCCCCAAGGGGAACCGCAACGCGGTCACCGTGTCGATGGGAAAGAGCGCGCACCCGATGCGTGGCGACATGCAGAAGCTGATCGGCACGCGTCAGGCGGCGGCGGTGCAGGTGTTCCAGAGCCCGACGTGCATCGCCGAGGCGCGCGTCTACTGGGCCGACCAGTAGGCGCGGGGGTCGACGATGTCCCGCACCCGTCAGCCGCAGCCGCGGCCGCGCGCCACCTCGGCGATGGCGCACCCCTCGCACGACAGCCCGGCGCGCGCCCCACGCCGCTCGCCGGCGCCACCGTCCGACGTGACCCGCAAGCACTTCGTCGACCTCTCGGTCGTCCTCACCGGCTTTGACGACGCCGAGTTGTGGGGGACGGGGATGGTCGAGCCCTACCTCGACTGGCTACGCAGCGTGGTGGGCGACCAGCGCACCGGCGACCTGCTGTCGGCGGGGCAGGCCGCCATCGATGCAGCTGGCGGGAAGCCGGCGGTCCTCGAACGGCTCGTCCTGATGGACATCCTCGAGGATGACACCCTCGGGCCGCTGGCCCGCAACCTGGTCGTGCTCTGGTACCTCGGGCAGTGGAACCAGCTCCCGGCCGACTGGCGCGACCTCCACGGGGCCAGCGCCATCGACCAGACGTGCATCATCTCCCCCGAGGCCTACACCCAGGGGTTGGCCTGGAAGGCCATTCACGCGCACCCCACCGGGGCCAAGATGCCAGGATACGGCTCGTGGGCGCTTCCCCCCGTCGGGGCCGAGGGGGGCGCATGACACTGCCACAGGGGAGTTACGACGCCGTCATCATCGGGGCCGGTCCGGTGGGAGTCACGATCGCCAAGACGCTCACCGACCAGGGGAAGCGCGTCCTGCTGCTCGAGGCGGGGCGTGCCTCGGGGTTGTCGTATGACGGCTGGCTGTCGTACGTCGACACCTACCGTTCGGCGCTGGTCAAGGAGCCCAATTCGCCGTATCCGCCTAACGCCAACGCGCAGAGCACCTACGGGCAGGACATCCTGAACCTGCACAAGCGGGTCCCCATCCTCTCGGGGTACCAGGTGGAGAAGGGGCCGCTGGCCTTCGGGTCGACGTACCTGCGTTCGCTGGGGGGGACCTCGCTGCACTGGCTGGGGACCTGTCCGCGCATGGTCCCGGCGGACTTCCGGATGAAGTCGGAGTACGGCGTGGGGGTCGACTGGCCCCTCACCTACGACGAGCTGCAGGACTACTACTGCAAGGCCGAGTGGATGCTGGGCGTGTCGGCCAACAAGGAAGAGCAGGAGCACTTCGGGATCTGGTTCCCCGACGGGTACGACTACCCGATGGAGCGCATCCCGCCCAGTTACTCGGACACGGTGTACGCCAAGGGGGCGGCCAGGGCGACGGTGCGCCTGGGCGACCGCGAGTACGGCATGTCGGTCACGTCGCTGGCGCAGGCGCGCAACTCCGTCCCTCGCGCGGGCTACACGCCACGCGGGGCGGTCGGGGCGCCGCATGTGGGGCAGCGCTGCGAGGGGAACGCGAGCTGCATCCCCATCTGCCCGGTACAGGCCAAGTACAGCGCGCTGCGCACGCTCAACGAGATGGACGCGAACTTCTACACGCTGGTGACGCAGGCCGTAGCCTCGCGCCTGCTCATCGGGGAGAACGGACGCATCAGCGGGGTGGAGTTCAAGCGCTACGAGAGCGAGGGGTCGACGCAGTACGCGACCTACACCGCCACGGGGACGCTGTACATCCTGGCGGCGCACTCCGTGGAGAGCGCCAAGCTGCTGTTGGCCTCCGGCGCGGCCAACTCGAGCGACCAGGTGGGGCGGAACCTGATGGACCACCCCTTCTTCCTCACGTGGGCGCTCAATCCCACGCCGGTCGGGGCCTTTCGCGGACCGGGGCAGACGTCGGAGATCCCATCGTTCCGCGATGGCCCGTTCCGCTCGGAGTTCGCCGCCTTCCGCATCGACCTCGGGAACTGGGGGTGGGACATTGCCACCTTCCCGCCTAACTCCAACGTGCAGATCGCGGCGTCGCAGAACGTCTTTGGCCGGAAGATGCGGCAGCAGCTCGGCGACCAGATCCCCCGCCAGCTGCGCGTGGGGTACGTCATGGAGCAGCTCCCCGAGCCGGCCAACCGCGTCACCATCGACCGCGAGTTCATGGATCCGATCGGGTGCTATCGCCCCGTGATCCACTACAACATCTCGGACTACACGCGCGAAGGGATGGTATCGGCCAACAAGATCTCGAACGCCCTCTTCCGCGCGATGGGGATCAAGGACGACGACATCTTCACCCACTTCACCCCCGATTCCCCGGGCTACATGACCTATCGCACCAGGGAGGGCGAGGTGGTGCCGTTGTCGTTCTACGGGTCGGGGCACCACATGGGGACCCATCGCATGGGGGTGAGTCGCACCGACTCGGTCACCGATCGCCACTCGCGCAGCTGGGACCACGAGAACCTGTATGTCGTCGGCTGCGGGAGCATGCCGACGGTCGGCTCGGCCAACCCCACGCTCACCGCCGTGGCCCTGGGGCTCATGGCGGCCGACGACATGCTCACTCAACTCGGCTGAGGCGACCGATGCCCATCGACTCGATCGAGAGCCTCCGCACGCACCTGCAGTGGGCGCTCGAGCTGGAACACTCGACCATCCCGCCGTACCTGTGTGCCCTGTATTCCATTCCCGAGGGGACCAACCCGGTGGCGACGGCGGTGGTGCGCAGCGTGGTGATGGAGGAGATGCTCCACATGACGCTCGCCGCGAACGTCCTCAATGCAGTGGGAGGGACACCGCGCCTGGCGGAGTCACGCCTGGTGGCGAAGTATCCCGCGTACCTCCCGCATTCCGACAAGCGCGTGCACGTGCACCTGCTCCCGCTCTGTCGCGAGGCGTTGGAGACGTTTCTCCTCATCGAACGCCCGGCCCCCGCCGGTGCCCCGCCGCAGTCGAACCGCTACGACACCATCGGCCAGTTCTACGAGGCCATCGAGATCGGCCTGCGGGCGATGGTCGAACAGCACGGCGCGTCGGCGGTGTTCAAGGGGAAGCGGTCGCACCAGGTGCAACCCGCGACGTGGTACTACGGCGGCGGCGGACAGGTGATCGAAGTGCACAATCTCGACACGGCACTCGCCGCCCTGCGCGAGATCACGGAACAGGGCGAAGGGTACGACGGCGGGATCACCGACGGCGACGGGCGCTTTGACGACGTCGACGAACTGGCGCACTACTATCGCTTCAACGAGTTGCTGCTGGGGCGTCGCTACGAGCCATCGGACACGGAGGCCAGCGGGCCCACGGGCGACGACCTCCCGGTGGACTGGGACGTGATCGCCCCGATGGCGCCGGACCCGCGCAGCGCCAAGTATCGCGCCTATCCGACGATCCACAGGCAGATGGTCGCCTTCAACCGGATCTACACCCGGCTGCTGCACCAGCTGCAAGCGGCGTTCACCGGGACCCCCTCGGCGCTACGCGACGCGGCGCCGATCATGTACGAACTGCGCTACCAGGCCGAGGCGCTGATGCGCATTCCCTCGCCGCTGCACCCGGGGCAGACGGTCGGCCCGGCCTTCGAGTGGGACGCGCACGCGATGAAGCGGTAGCGGCGCCACACGGCGGTGCGCGAGGGGCGTTCGGTGCGCGATGCGAAGGGCTGCGTCGCGCACCGTTTCGTTCATGGAGCTTGCAGGTGCACGAAGCCGCCGATGCGATCGAGCTTGGTGACCTTCACTCCCTTGGCCCGCGTCCCCTCGAAGCACTGCGACCAACCCGCTTCCAGCGCCTTCCACGACGCGCTGTCGAGGTGGGCCTGCAGCGCCGCGGCATCACGATACGACTCGTAGAAGAGCAGCGTGCGCGTTGGGCGTCCCTTGGCGTCGAGGACGCGATGGACGAGATAGAGGAGCGTCCCAGGTTGCTCCTGGTCGGCCTGCGCGCGGACCGCGTCCACACGACGGAGCGCGAGGGCCACCTTGCCGGGCTTCATCGTGAACTGGGCGACGAGGGTGATCATGAGGGGACTCGTGAGCGGGAGGAGTGAGGGGAGAGGCGCGCTCGCGTACCCTATACGAAATGAGGCGACGCGTCAAACGACGCGCCGCCTCCTACTCGTCCAGCCCTGTGAGATCCTACCAGGCGACGATGTAGCCCGAGAAGTGGTCGATGTTCCAGCGGAACGAGGCGAGCCGCGCGTCGACGGCACCGGGGATGAACTCCGAGACGAGGGCACTCGCTCCCGCGGGATCGACGAGCGATCGATTGGGGAAGTAGCCCGCCTGGAGTACCGCGCCGCCGAGCGGGAGCTGCGTCCCGACCAGGCTTTGCACGGCGGTGAGCGGACGCCGGAAGGTGGTGCCATGCGGCTGGAACTCGTAGGCGACCGCCGTTCCCTTGAGCGCGGTCACGACGAAGCGCGTGTTGCGCGTGACGGCCCCTGGCGGCACGGTGATGGTCAGCCCTACCTCGGGAAAGCGGATCGTGCCGCCGTTCGTCCCGATCGTGCGGGCAACCGACCGGTCATGCCTGAGCGCCACGTCCCGGTTGAGCGGGGTGGTGGCCATGAGCGCGCCCATCTCCGCGGCGCTCGGCGCGGTTGGCAGTAGCGGCGCATTGGTCGACGCCGGATCTCCGGCGCACGCGGCGAGTGTCGCCACGGCCAACAGCTGCACGGCCCGTACGAGGTGTCTGTACATCATGTTGCTACTCTCGCTTGCGAGGGTTTGGCGGGGATCACCCCTCCTGGGGCGTCCCGTCGTGCCGGCCTCCCTGCCCCTCCCACCTGGCGAATGGGGCACGCCGCGCTCCCGGGGCAATGCCGGGGCGGTCAAGCGTAGTTGGTCAAAGCGTGCGCGGCCTGCGTGGCCTGCGTCACTAACGTCCCCTCGCCGTTTGGTTCGGCGGCTGACCCTTGTGATCTACGCTGCAACTGGTGCGACCTCTTCATCGCCACAACGCGTTACGAGACGAACGATGCGCGTGCGGGTCACACGAATTCGCGGCAACGCATGGAGGGGCGCGGATCCGTGACACGAGTGAGACAGATGAGCGCGGCACACGAGCAAGGCACACGAGCAAGGCACACGAGCGAGACGAATTGGGGCGGCACGATAGGGGCGCCGGTACCAGCCATCGCACGCCGCGCTTCACGACGCACGGACGGCCTGCGGACCGGGCAACACGGGGCGGGCCGCGCGTCCCGAACGGAGTCCCTCGCCGCCCCTGCCCGTGCTGCCGATCGCTCGGTGGAGCGGCGCCCCTCGCATGAGGTCGAGGCGGGCTTGCGTCGGGGGGAGCCGGCAGCGGTCTTTATGCACGACCACGCACGAACGGGCGACAGACGCCGGGGCGGCCGCCGATGGCCGCCCGGGGCATGACCGACGAGGGAGCGACAATGGCGAGAACGACGGGCACGACCACCCCGAAGGGGACCACCAGAGGATCGACCTCGAAGCCGTCGGCGGCACGCACGCGTACGCGACCGCTCGCGGGGCGCGTGGCGATCGTCGCCGGGGCGACGCGGGGCGCCGGGCGCGGGATCGCCGTGGCGTTAGGCGAGGCGGGGGCCACGGTGTATTGCAGCGGACGCAGCACCCGCGCGAAAGCGTCCCCACTCGGGCGGCCGGAGACGATCGACGAGACGGCGGAGCTGGTCACGTCCGCAGGCGGCGTGGGGATCGCCGTGCGCACCGACCATACCGATCGTGCCGACGTCGAAGCGCTGATGGCGCGCGTGCAGCGCGAGCACGGCGGCCTCGACCTCCTGGTCAACGACGTGTGGGGGGGCGATAGCGCGGGCGAGTGGCTCTGGCAGCCGCTCGCCGAGACCGATCTCGAAGGGGGGTGGGGGCTCATGCGGCAGGCGGTCTTCTCGCACCTGCTCACCGCCCAGCTCGCGATCCCCCTCCTGCGCGGACGCACCCGTCCCCTCATCATCGAAGTCACCGACGGCGACACGTTGAGCTACCGCGGCGCGCTCTTCTACGACCTCATCAAGACGACGGTCATGCGCCTGGCCTTCACGATGAGCGTCGAACTGCGCCCCGATCGCATCGCGGCGATCGCCATCACCCCCGGCTTCCTGCGCTCCGAGGCCATGCTCGAGCTCTTTGGCGTGACGGAGGCGACGTGGCGCGAGGGGGTGAAGAAGGACCCGCACTTCATCGCCTCCGAATCGCCGGCGCTCGTGGGACGGGCGGTGGCCGCGCTCGCCGCCGACCGGAAGATCCTGGAGAAGAGCGGCCAGACCTTCAGCTCGTGGGAAGTGGCCCGCGAATTCGGACTGGTCGACACCGATGGCCGCCGCCCCGACTGGCTCGCACACTTCCAGCGCAAGCTCCCCGCCCGGCACCCCGGGCGCGCGTGGATGCAGGCCGGTCTCGACTGGCAGGACTCCATCAGGAAGCGCACGAAGTCCTTCCTCAAGCGCGTGTAGTCACCCGAGCTCCCGTCCTCGCCCTGTGCGCTACGTCGCCCTCCTGCGCGCCATCAACGTCGGCGGCCACACCGTCAAGATGGAGCAACTGCGCGCGCTCTTCGCCTCCATGGGCTTCACCGACGTGGAGACGGTCATCGCCAGCGGCAACGTGCTCTTCTCAACGCGCGCCGGAAAACCGGAGTTACTGGAGGCGAAGATCGAACAGCAGCTGCAACGCGCCTTGGGCTACGAGGTCGCGACCTTCCTGCGTCAGCGCGAGGCGCTCGAGTCCATCGTCGCCTTCGATCCCCTTCCACTGATGGCCGCGCCGGCCGACGACTACGTGCTCTCGGTGGCCTTCCTCAAGGAGCCGCCAGTGCCTGAGGCCGAGCGCGCGCTCATCGCGCTGCGCAACGAGGTCGATGACTTCGTGGTTCGCGGGCGCGAAGTGTATTGGCTACGCCGCACGCGCCGCCTGGACTCGCAGGTGGCCGGCCCGCGATTCGAAAAGACGTTGCGCCTGCCAGCGACCGCCCGCAACATCACCACCGTACGTAAGCTGGCGCTCAAGGCCTGAGCGCCACCCTCCCTTTCCTCCACGACATCCTCACCCGCCATGCATCGCGCCCGCGTGTCGCCACTTCGTCGTGTTGCCCCTCTCGTCGTCGCGCTCACGCTCGCCGGCTGCGGACCTCGTCATGCCGGCGGACCACTCCCGCGCGGCGCCGAGGCGGTGTCGCTGCAGGGAGAGGCGCTGTTCGCTCCCCCGATGCCGACCGCCCCCGTCGTGAGCGCCGACTCCGCCTTGGCCGCCTCGCCCGACGACCCCGACCGACTCCTCGCGGCCGCCACGGCGCGCGCCAATGCGTGGCGATTCCGCGACGCCATCGCCATGTACGGACGCGGTGCCGAGCGCTGGCCTAACGATGCGCGGTTCCTCCGGTTTCGCGGCCATCGCTACATCACCGTGCGACAGTTCGCCGACGCCGCCACTGACCTCGATCGGGCGGCGCAGCTCGACTCCACCAACTTCGACGTCGTCTATCACCAGGGGCTCGCCCACTTCCTCCTGGGTCACTTCGATCGCGCGGCGGCGATCTACCTCAAGTGCCTCGGCTTCTCCGAGAACGAGGCGCTGCGCGCGCGCGAGGCCTCCGGCGCGTATCGCAAGGGCTACCGCAGCTGCATGCGCATGGCGACCAACGACGACGACCGCGTCTCGATGACCGACTGGGCGTGGCGCGCCCTGGTGCGCGCGGGGCGCCGCGCCGAGGCCGATCGACTGCTCGCCCCAGTGCGCGAGGGAATGGCGATCAGCACCAATCGCTCGTACTACGAGAACCTCATGATGTACAAGGGGCTGCGCACCCCCGAGCAGGTGCTGCAGGCGGCCAGCGCCGACTCGGTCCGATTCTCGACCAGCGGCTACTCGGTGGGACACTACCTCCTGGTCCGCGGCGATTCGGCGCGCGCCTTCGAGATGTTCGAACGCGTGGTGGACGGCCCGCACTGGTCGGGGTTCGGCGTGATCGGGGCCGAGGTGGAACTGGCGCGGCGCGGAAGGAAACGCGGCTCCTGATCCGCATCGCTCGTTCGGGGAGCTTGCCGGAGACGCGATGCTGACCTAGGCTGCGGCTGCGTCTGCGTCCCAATCCCCGGCCGCCCCCTCATGCAGCCGTTCCAGCCCGTCATCTTCGCGATCGCCGTCGCCGCGCTCGTCATCGCGCTTACCGCGTTGGCCAGGCGGCTCCCCGTCCCGACGCCGATCCTGCAGGTCATCGCTGGACTCGCGATCGGCTTCGTCCCCGGGATCAGGATCCCGGAGCTGGAGCCCGACCTCGTCTTCTTCGTCTTCCTCCCGCCCATCCTCTGGGCCGCGGCGTTCTTCACGTCGCTGCGCGAGTTCAAGTCGAACCTACGCCCCATCGGGCTGCTCGCCGTGGGGTTGGTCCTCGCGACAACGGGGGCGGTTGCCGTGGCGATCCACGCGCTCCTGCCGGGGATCCCCTGGGCCGTGGCGGTCGCGTTGGGAGCGATCGTCTCTCCGCCGGATGCGGTGGCCGCAGCCGCCATCGTCTCGCGACTGCCGGTACCGCGTCGCGTGGTGGTGATCCTGGAGGGTGAAAGCCTCATCAACGATGCGTCTGCGCTGGTGCTGTATCGCACCGCGGTTGCGGCAGCGGTGACGGGGGCGTTCAGCATGGGCGAGTCGGTGGTACGCTTCTTCATCGATGCCGGGGTGGGTGCCGTCATCGGGCTCGCAGTCGGCTGGCTCATCATTCGCGCAGCCCGGTGGACGCAGGATGCGCTGGCCGAGACGCTGCTGACGCTCGCCGGCCCGTACGTGGCCTGGGTCGCGGCCGAGTCGCTGCACGTGTCGGCGGTCCTCGCCTGCGTGGCGGGGGGGCTCTACGTGCGCCAGCACCTGTCGACCACCGTCTCGCCGATGTCGCGCGTGCAGGCACGCGCCGTCTGGGACCTGGTGGTCTTCCTCTTCAACGCCCTCATCTTCCTCATCCTCGGCGCACAGGTGGTGCCGCTGCTGGAGGCGGTGTCGCACGCCACGTTAGGCATGCTGCTGATGACCGGGGTGGTCGTGAGCCTTGTCGCCATCGTCGTCCGCATGGCGTGGGTGCCGGTGGCCACGTACCTGCCACGCTACGTCAGCGCCGAGATGCGGAGGCGCGATCCGTCCCCGCACTGGAAGCCCGTCTTCCTGATCGCCTGGACGGCGATGCGCGGGATCGTGTCGCTGGCATCGGCGCTTGCCCTCCCGCGCGTGCTCGCCAACGGATCGCCGTTCCCCTTCCGCGCCGAGATCATCATCATCACGATGTGCGTCATCGTGGTCACGCTGGTGCTGCAGGGGTTGTCGCTGGCGCCGATCATTCGGTCGTTCGACTTCGCCCCCGAGCAGGGGCACCACGAAGAGGAACGACTGGCGCGTCGCGAGGCGCTGCGGCGCGGGGCCGAGGCGTTGGATGACATGTCGCGGGAGCCCTGGGCCGACGCGCGCGACGTCGAGTGGCTGCGCCACGAGCTCCGGGACCGGGTGCACCTGCACGAGCAGCATGAAGGCGGCCCCACGTCGCGGCACCGCCTGCGCCGGGGGATGATTCACGCCGAGCGCCGCGTCCTGGTGCGCCTGCGCAACGAGGGGGCGATCTCGGATGAAGTGCCGCGCGAGCTCGAACAGGAACTCGACTTCGAGGCCATTCGCGTAGGGGCGGGCGAGCAGCGCTGACCGCGGGGAGCGCGCGCGGCCTCACCCCGTCGCGCCATCACGCCGAAAGTGCGATCACGCCCCAGCTGCGACCACGCCCCGTGCAATCACGCCGACGGCGCGATGAGCTCCCGAGGTGCCGGCGTGCTGGTGGCCCCTTCCTCCAGGCGATCGGTGCGGTCGAGCCGCTCGACATCGATGGCGATGATGCCGTCAGCTGCACTGGCGAAGATGTCGGCGAACCTCACGTCCCACCGCACCTCGTCCCACAGGTACGACGCGCGCGTCGTCACCCGCGTGGAGAAGGTCTCCTCGTGTGCATTCACGAGGATGAGGATCTCCGCCTCCGCCTTGTGCAGGAGGTCGGGCGTCATCCCCCGCAACGGGCTCGCGGCGGTGATGGGGTGCACCACGGTCCAGTGCAGCGTGAAGAACTCCACCGACTTCCGCTCCAGCTCGAGCTGGTGGAATCGCCGCTCGCGCCGCCCGTCCACTTCTTCGAAGAGGGCGAGGCTCACGCGCACCTGCACGTCGGTCAACTCGCTAGGCTGCAGGTTGACGACGCGAAACATGAGCCCGCGTCCGCCGCGATACGGCGCGATGACCGCCGATTCGCTGAAGCGCAGCCGCATCCGTGGCCGGGTAAGGCGGGCGATGAGGAGCCCGGCGATGCCGACCATGATAAATGGGCCGACAAGCGACTCGAAGACGACGAGCCACTGCGCCGTGGTCCCCGCCGCGTACATCGGGGCAGTCCCGGTGGTGGTGAAGATGCCCACACTGAAGGAGAAGGCGCGCAGGAAGGGATCGTCCATGGCGAGCAGCTCCTGCCCGCGGATCGTGTCGCTCCCGAGCGCGCCGTACGCGAGGGCAAAGACGCCATTCACCAGCAGGAGCGCCGCCAGCGCCCACATGAGGAATGCAGTCCACGAGGCGGAGAGCGCCCGCAGGTAGGCGTGCTCGAGGCGCTGCGGCCCCAGCCCGTACTTCCGGCTGTTGGGCATGCCATCGCGGCCGAGGAAGCGACCACGCGCCTGCTGGGCCACGACTCGGCCGAAGCCAAGGTCCTCGCGCTCAGCGACCACCGGTTCGGGTGCGTTCGGGGCGGGGAGCGAGCGGTTGTCGGTCACGGGCGCAGCATCTTTCGCACGTCGTCTCGCAGCTCACCGGTCATCTCCCACTCGACGAGCGAGGCGGGGACGAGCCCCACCGCATCGAAGGCGGCCATGTACTGCCGCATCGAGAAGGACTCACCCAGCTGCTGCCGCCGCCGCATCAGGAGGCGGTCGAGCATCAGCTTGCCGATGACGTAGCTGGTGCCGTACCCCGGTTGCTGCAGGTACAGGTGCTGCTCGAAGCGCACCAGGTTCCCCTTGATCGACAGCCAGCCGCGCGGAACGTTGGCCACCGTGAACTCGGCCGCTTGCTCGAGCGTGGCCTGGTTGGCGTGCATGCGCAGGTCGCCTAACGCGCGAGCGGCGCGCTGCGCCAGGAGGATGTAGATGAGCTCACGCGAGCGCGGGCGCGCATCGAACATCCCCGCCTGCAGCATCTGCTCCTCCCACCCCGTGGCGTGGCCCTCGGTGCGCGAGATGAAGATGTTGTAGAGCAGCGGGCCACGCCGGATGGGGTTGGCGTGCGGTTCGTGCTTCATGAAGCCGAGGTCGAACCAGTGGTAACCGTGCGTGCGCATGACCACGGGGTCGCGATAGTCCACCTGGTGGAAGAACTCGAGGGGCCCCGACGAGAAGCGTCCCAGCCGCTCGCGCAGCGCCTGGTCCATCCATGGCTTCACCGTGTAGAGGTCGTGCTCGCGCAGGTAGTCTAGGTACTCGGCGATCGACGCGCCGAAGCGTCGGTCGAAGTCGCCGGCCGTTGCGATCGGGTCCTGCTTCGGAAGCCTGGCGTTGCGCAGCTCCTCGAGCGCGAGGAAGGAGTGCGAACGCGCCAGCTCACGCTGCATCAGCAGTACCTCGTCGGCCCAGCTATAGGGGACGAGCATGACGTGCTTGAGGTACCAGTCGTAGTTGGCGATGCCGATCCCCGACGCGCCGGTCTTGCGCGAGGCGCGCGCCTCGAGCCAGGTGACCAGCGAGTCGGTGGCGGCGCGCGCCGCCGCCACGCTGGCGCGCAGCGACGCCGGCTCACTCGTCAGGCGCTCGGCAAAACGGGCGAGTTCACCCGACTGGTCGCGAATGGCGCCGATGCCGTAGTGCCAGATGTCGCGCTGGTCGCCTACGAGATTCGTACGCGCCTGCGCGAGGAGCGGCGGGATGGCTCGCATCCCCGCCTCGATCGTGGCGGCATCGCTCGCCGAGAGCGGGTAGGCATAGCTCCACAGCTCGATCGAACCGTACGCGAAGGGGCCCTCGCGCGCCGGCTGGTCGCTCTGGTCGCTGAAGACGGTGACGTAGTACGCCGGATTGTTGGCCCACGGCTTGAGCACGCGATGATCGAAGTCGAGCCCATTCATCTCGGCTCGCACGACTTGGTAGTCCACCTGCTGCGCCACGCTCCACCCCGTCGTGTCGAAGGCGGCGAGGCGGCGCTTCATGGAGGTGAGCGCGCGATACTGCGCCGTCATCGCCGGGGCGGTGTAGTCGGGGACGCCGTCGACGAGCTTCGGGCGCTGGAACTGTCGCCACTCGGTGAAGAAGCGCACCAGGTCGTCGTGCGAGCGCAGGCGTTGCGACTGGCCGGCCGGTGCCGCCTGCGACGACGCGACGGTGGAGACGAGGACGAGCGCCGTGAGCGCGCGCAGGAGGGGTGACGAGTGACGCATGGGACGGGGAGCGAAGGGGGAGAACGCTGGCGAACAGTGGGCCCCCCCGCCGCCCCGCGTCAAGCACACCCCGCCCACGTCCCCGGAAAGGCGAAGGCGCCCGGCGCCGATCCCGCGGCACCGAGCGCCCTGTACTGTCCGTCCGGCGCCTCAGTCGCCCGCCGCCCCGGCCTCCGCACCTAACGGCAGCGGAACCTTCATCTCCTTGCGCCCCAGGACCTTCGCCGTGAGGTCATCCAGCAGCGTGTACACGACGGGCACGATGAAGAGCGTGAGGAGCGTCGACGTGATCAGACCACCGATCACCGCATGCGCCATCGGCGCGCGCTGCTCGGCCCCTTCACCGATAGCCAGCGCCAGCGGGAGCATGCCGAAGATCATCGCCGCCGTGGTCATGATGATCGGGCGCACGCGGATGCGCGCCGAGTTGAGGATCGCCGTGCGGCGGTCCTTCCCGGCCTCGCGTTCCTTGTTCACGAAGTCGATCAGCAGGATCCCGTTCTTGGTCACCAGTCCCATGAGCATGATGATGCCGATCATCGACATCACGTTGAGCGACCCCTTGGTGACCAGGAGGCCGAGCGCGACGCCCAGGAACGAGAGCGGGAGCGCGAGCATGATCGACAGCGGCTGGATGAACGAGCCGAAGATCGAGGCGATGATGAGATAGATGAAGACCACCGCCAGGAGCAACGCCTCGAGCACGAAGCCCTTGGTCTCGGTCAGGTTCTGCACGTCACCGCCAAAGATCGTGCGGTAGCCGGTCGGGAGCCCGATGGTCTCGAGCGCCTTCTTGGCATCATCCGCGACGTTCCCCATGCTGAACCCGGGGAGCACACCGGCCGAGATGGAGACGCGCCGCTCGAGGTAGCCGCGCTCGATCTGCTGCGGACCAACGCCCGGGCGGATCTCGGCGACCTGCGACAGGGGGATCGTGACCGGCATCCCGGTCCGCGTATCGATGTTGTTGCTGAGCACCGGGATGCGCGCAACGTCCTCGGCGGAGACGCGCGAGGAGTCTGGGTAGACCACCATCACGTCGTGCGAATAGCCATCGGTATCCTCCCAGCGAGTGGCGCGCTGCCCCTGGAAGAGCGGCTGCAACGTGCCACCGATCGTCTGCATCGCCAGGCCGGCGGCCCACGCCTGCTGGCGATCGACGCGCACGTCGAGCTGCGGGATCTCGCCTTCATCCGACGACGACGGCTCGGCCACCCCCGGCACGGCACGCACCGTCTGCAGTACCTGCTCGGCCGCCAGCTTCAGGCGTGTAGGCTCCGGCCCCTGCACGTAGATCTGGATCGGCTGGCGGAAGCCGCCGAAGATCGACGATGAGCCAGTGATCTGCGGGCGCACGCCGGGGACCTGCGCCAGCTTCACGCGCAGCTCGTTCTGGATCTGGAACATCGTCTTGGTGCGCTCGTGCTTGGGCTTGAGTCGCACGAAGATCTGCCCGCCGTTGGAGCCGCGCGACATGCCGCCGCCACCGCCCGCCTGCAGCGTGAGGAAGGCAACCTCGGGCTGCTGGCGCAGGAAGGCCACGACTTCGCTCCCCTTCTTCACCGTGTACTCGATGCGCGAGCCCGGCGGGACGCGGTACGACACGTTGAACTCGCCGGCGTCGTAGTCAGGCAGCCAGGTGAAGCCGAGGATCGGGAAGAGCATGAAGGCGCCGGCAATCGACGCCACAGCCAGCCCCACCATCGTCGCGCGATGATCGAGCGCCCACGACAGCCCGTTGCGGTACTTCTCCGACATCCGCTCGAACCAGTCGTCGAAGGCAAAGGCCACCTTTCGCAGCGGGTTCCGCGTCTTCTGGCGGGTCTCGCTGTGCCCGCCGTGCTCGACTTCGGGGTCGGGCCAGATGCTCGACAGCATCGGGTCGAGCGTGAACGACACGAAGAGCGACACCAGCACCGCGAAGGCGACGGTGACACCAAACTGGAAGAAGATCATCCCGATCTGCCCGCCCATGAAGGCGACGGGGACAAAGACCGCGACGACCGCCAGCGTGGTGGAGAGCACCGCCAGCCCGATCTCGTCGGTCCCCTCCTTGGCGGCGCGGAAGTGGTCTTTCCCCATCTCCAGGTGGCGCACGATGTTCTCGCGCACCACGATCGCATCGTCGATGAGCAGCCCGATCGCCAGCGACAACGCCAGCAGCGTCATCGTGTTCAACGTGAAGTTGAAGACCCACATCACGAAGAACGCCGAGATGATCGAGACCGGGAGGGTGAGCCCGGTGATGACGGTGGAGCGCCAGGAGTTGAGGAAGAGGTAGATGATCGCGATGGTGAGCACCGCGCCGAGGATAATCGACAGCTCCACGTCGGCCAGCGACTCGCGGATCTTGATGGAGTCGTCGCGGATGAGCGTGAGCTGGATGTCGGCGGGGAGCGACTTCTGCAGCTCCTCGACGACCTGCTTCACCCCGTCCGACACGGCGACCGTGTTGGAGCCCGTGATCTTGAGGACTTCGAGGGAGACGGACGGGACGAGCGTTTCCCCGTCGTTGATGAACGAGGCCGAGCGGCGATCGGCGAAACCATCCACGACGTTCGCCACGTCACGGATGCGAATTGGCGTTCCGTTGCGGACGGTGACGACCACGTCCCTGAACGCCATGGGGTCGCGGATCTTCCCGGTGACGCGCACGAGGCGCTCGGTTTCACCACGGAAGACGCGTCCGGCCGGCGTCTCCTGGTTCTCGCGCGCCAGCGCCTGCGACACCTGCGCCGGCGAGATGCCATAGGCCACCAGCGCCTCGGCGTTGAGCTGTACGCGGATCTGGCGCGTGGAGCCGCCGTTGACGTTCACGCCGCCCACGCCCGGAACACTCTCGAAGCGCGGCTTGATCGTCTGCTCGGCCAGGTCGGTGAGCTCGCGGATCGGGCGTTCGTCCGAGCGCATCGACACCGACATGATCGGGCGATCGTTCGGGTCGAAGCGCATGATGACCGGGTCATCGATGTCAGGCGGGAGCTGCCGGCGGATGCGGGCGATCTTGGCGATGACTTCCTGCTGCGCCTCAACGGGGTTCATGCCGAGCTGCAGCATGAGGCGCACGCTGGAGTTGCCTTCCGACGACGTCGAGGTGATCTCGCGGATGCCGCTGACGGTGTTGAGCGCCTCCTCGATGGGGCGCGACACGTCGCGCTCCATGACCTCGGGGCTCGCCCCGGGATACGAGGTGCTGGCGATGACGATGGGATACGTGATGTCGGGATACTCGTCGACCGCGAGGCGCTGCAACGCGACGATGCCGAAGACCATCAACGCCACCATCATCATGGTGGCGAAGACGGGGCGCTTGATGGAGACGTCGGAGAGGAACATGAGGGGCTCCCGGGCCTAACGTGGCTTGGTCGTGTCACCGCGGGCAGCGGTACGCCCGCTGTCGCCCGCCCCGTTCCGTGCACCGGCTGCTCCGGCTGCGCCTGCACCTGCACCCGCTCCCGCCGGCTTGCCACCCGCGGGACCGCCGCCCGGCGCACCGCCGCCGCCCGCCCCCAGCCGACCTTCGTTGGCCGAGACCACGCGTACCTGCATGCCGCGCCCCAGGGCGCCGACATTGCCGACGATGATCTGGTCGCCGACCGCGAGCCCGCCCAGGACCTGCGCCATGTTGATCGTCTCGTCGACGATCCCCAGCTGCACGTCGACGTGCGCCACCTTCCCCTGTTCGATGCGATAGACGAACGGGTTGTTGTCGCGCGCGGCCTGCCGCACGGCCGCGATCGGGATCGCCATCGCGTTCGGCACGGCCTGGCCGATGATGCGCCCCGTGGCGAACGAGTTCCCCTTGAGGGCTCCGTCGCGGTTGGGGACCTGGATGTAGACGGTGATGGAGCGGTTGGCGGCGTTGATCGTCGGCGCGATGCGCGCCACCTTGCCTTGCAGCTGCCGACCGGCAGCGGCGAACCGCACCGGCTGCCCGACCTTGAGCTCGGTCGCCTGCCGCGCCGGCACCGACGCCTCGAGCTCGAGCACGTCGAAGCGCACCACGTTGAAGATCGTGGCGCCGCGCGTCACGTGCTCGCCGGCCTCCACGGTGCGCGTCGCCACCACACCGGTGGTCGGGGCCAGGATGCGCGTGTCCTGCGCATTCTGCATCGACGCCTTGAGCCGCGCCTCGGCAGCTGCAAGGCGCGCCTTCGAGGCCGCCAGCGTCTGCTGCGATGCGCGCAGGTCACGCTCGGGGATGGCCCCCGCCTTGAACAGTTCCTCCGACTGGTCGGCGTTCCACTGCGCATTGGTCACGTCGGCGCGCGCCGATTCGCGATCGGCCGTCGCCGAGGCACGGTCTCCTTCCTGCACCGCGTTCTCGAAGCGCGCCATCAGCTGCCCCTGCGTCACGCGATCACCTTCACGCACCAGCACCTGCAGCACGTCACCTTCCACGCGCGACCGCACGGCGATCTCCTCGATGGGCTTGAGGTCGCCGCTGATGGAGATGCTGGACTCGATGGTCACCGTCTTGACCTCGGTGACGTCGCTGGGGCCGAGGACCATCGCCGAGGGACCGCGTCCGCCGGGGCCCCCCTTGCCCATGGCGGCCGCGCCACCACCGGCCCCGCCCTTGGACTCGCCGCCGGGGGCTCCGGCCTGTCCATCCTTGCTGCAGGCGCCGAGGGTACACAGGGCGAACGCGCCTAACGCGCCCGCAAGAGAGGAATATCGCACAGGGGTTCCGGTTATCGAGTCGTCGGTCGGGTGGGCGGGAGCGGGATGTCCACGCCGCGGGCGCGCGCCAGTTCGGCCGCTGCCATGTAGTAGTCGATCGTGGCGCGTGCCGCGTTGGTGCGCGCCGTCAGGAGCAACAGCTGGGCGTCCGACACCTCGAGCTGCGTCGCCAACCCACGCTCGAAGCGCAGGGTGGCGATGCGGAAGGCCTCATCGGCCTCGCCCACGTTCTGGCGCTGCGCCTCGTAGGCCGCCTCGGCGCGCGTGAACTCGGCGCGCGCACGGGCACGCTCCACCGCCACCTGCTCGCGTTCCTGCGCCAGCTGCAAGCGCGCCACGCGCTCCTGGGCCTGCGCCAGGTCGATGTTCCCCTTGGCGCGCAGCCCGTCGAAGAGCGGCCAGGAGATGTTGAGGCCGAAATTGCGGTCGGCAAACCAGCCGTTGTTCTGGCACGACTGGTTGGGGTTCGACCCCGGCGCGCAGAAGCTGTTGGCCGACCGTCCCCAGATCGTGGGGAAGCCATTGCCGGCCGGAAAGGCGAGGTAGCCGGTCTGGATGAAGGCGTTGACCGTCGGCAGCAGGTCGGCACGCGCCACGCGCACCCCCTCGCCTCGCGCCTGCAACGTCATCTGCGCCGCACGCTCCGACGCACGCAGCGGATCGCGCGACGAGTCGGACGCCACACCACGCACCACCGCACGCAACGCCGCCGTGTCGATCTCGCTCGTGAGCGAGATGGCGCGCGTTTCGGGGATATTCAGCAGGCGGCGCAGCTCGATGTCGGCCAGTTCCTGCGCGGCGCGCGCCTGCAGCAGCGACGGCTCGAGATTCGCGCGCTCCACGCGGGAGCGCAGCACCTCGTAGCGCGACGCGCGCCCCGCGGCCAGGAGCTTCTCGACCAGGGCGATGCGCTCGCTCGCCAACTCGAGGTTGCGCGACTGGATGGCCACCAGCTCGCGTTGCAGGATCGCCGAGAGATAGGCCCGCTGCACGTCGACCGAGAGCTGGGACTGCGTCTCGGCCACGTTCAGGCGCGCGGCACCACGCACGTCTCCTGCGGCTCGCGCCCCGGCAAAGATGCGTCCCCCCTGAAAGAGCGCCTGGGAGACGTTGATGTTGGAGTTGTAGTTGAAGTTCTGCCGGAAGAGCGAGTTCACGGCGTCGGCGCGGGCATTCTTCAGCACCTGGGAGTAGCTCGCCGCCAGGCGCGCCTGAGGCAGCCCCGCGGCGCGGGCCGTCGTCACCTGGGCGTCGGCGATCTCGACCTGTGCCGATGCGAGGCGCGACTCATCGGACTCGCGAAGGGCCCGCGACACCGCGTCGCCAATGCTCAGGCGAACCGTGTCGACGGCACCGCCACGCATGGAACCAGCCTGCTGGGCAGAGAGAACGGCGGGGGTACCCAGGAGGTACGCGGCCGCCGCGAAAGCAATCGGAAGAGAAATACGGGAAATCATCTCCCCAATTACGCGCGGCCCAACGTTGTCGTTCACGATTCTCAAGTGAGTATGGTGCAAAGACGTGGGAACCTCCGGCACAGCGTCTCGACGACATGCGGCGTCGGCCGGCCGAAGGGACAGGCGGATCGCCGCCTCATCTCGGCCCGCGGGAGAGCCGCGACAAGGCGGCGGCCCGAGAGGGCCAGCGCCTCACGGGCGAATCCTCTCGGAACCGCCGCGCCTGGGGACTCTGCGGAGGGGGGTGGAAGTTAACGGAGGCCGGGCACGCAACCAGCCATCGGCGCGCCTCACAACGCGTCGTCGTCGACGGATCGGGGTGCGGTCGGCACCCGGTTTCTGGCGCTTCGTCCCAACGGGTGGGGCGGCATCGCGAGTCGATGCGTAGGATTCCCCTTACCAAGTAATGGGAAGACTCATGGCGCGCGACCCGATGGAACTCATGCAAGGGACGCTCGACGTCCTCATCCTCCGCACACTCGCCTGGGGGACCATGCACGGCTATGCCGTCTCCCGCTGGATCCGCGAGCGCACCGGGGGAACGATCGACATCGAGGACGCCCCGCTCTACAAGGCGCTCCACCGCCTCGAGGGGGGAGGCTACGTCGAGGCAGAGTGGGGGCTGTCGGAGAACAACCGCCGGGCGCGGTACTACCGGCTCACCCCGGCCGGCCGTCGGCAACTCACCCACGAGGAAGCGGCCTGGCGGCGCTACGCCGAAGCCGTGTTCCGGGTCCTGGAGCCAGCGACATGAAGCGATTCATCTCTTTCCCGTGGCGCAGTTCCGAACGTATTGCCCGCGAGGTGGACGAGGAGTTGGCCTACCACCTCGAAGCCCGGGCCAACGCGCTGCTGGCGACGGGACTCTCATCCCACGAGGCGCGACGTCAGGCCGAACGCGAGTTTGGTGACGTGGCGGCAACGCGCGACTACCTGAACCGGCTCGACCGAAAGACGAACGCCACCCGGCACCGCCGTGATTACCTGGGCGACCTGCGGCAGGACGTGCGCTACGCGTTTCGCACGCTGCGTCGTTCACCGGGCTTCGCGCTCACTGCCGTGGTCACCCTGGCGCTCGGCATCGGTGCGAATGTCGCGATCTTCACGATCGTCAACGCGGTCCTCCTGCGCCCGCTCCCCTTTCCGCGTCCCGAGACGCTGTACAAGGTCTGGTCGCACAATGCCAAGGACGGGATGCCGCAGGCGGGGGTCTCGGCGGTCGACCTCGACGACTTTCGCGCGCAGCGCCGAGTGCTGGAGGAGCTGGGAGGCTTCTGGTACGCCTCGGGTGGGAGCGGGATCGACCTCGTGGGGCGCGGCGAGCCGCAACGGCTCTCGGCGGTCTTCACCACGGCGGGCTTCTACGGCGCGTTGGGCGTGCGCCCCGAGGTGGGGCGCGTCCCGCGCGAGGACGAACTGGTGCGCGGCGGGCGTGACCGGGTGGTCATGCTCACGTACGACTTCTGGATGCGCGAGTTCGGCGGCGACCGGCGCATCGTCGGGCAGTCGGTCACGTTAGGCGCCGAACCGTACGAGGTGCTGGGCGTGCTGCCGCGAGGACTGGCCTTTCCGGCACGCGACGTCGACGTCTTCGTCCCGTACTCCACCATTCCCGACGGGTCCATCCCGCGCCTGCGCATGGTGCGCAACCTGGATGTCGTGGCGCGTGCGCGCCCGGGCGTCGGGATGCGGCAGGTGCAAGCGGAGTTGAATGCGATTGCGGCGCGGCTTTCGCGCGAATATCCGGAGAACGCGGCGTGGGGCGCCACGCGGGTGAAGCCATTGCGTGAGGCGATCACCGGCGACGTGCGCACGGGGTTGCTCGTGCTGTTGGGCGCTGTCGCCTTCGTGTTGCTCATCGCCTGTGTGAATGTGGCATCGCTCCTGCTTGCCCGCGCTAGCGTGCGCGGGCGCGAGATCGCCGTGCGCCTGTCGCTCGGCGCGGTGGGTGGCCGACTCGTCAGGCAGCTCATGACCGAGAGCCTGGTGCTGGCGGGGCTCGGCGGAGCGGCCGGGGTTTTGCTGGCCGTGGCCGGGGTACGCGCCCTACGCACGCTGGGTGCACAACAGTGGCCGCTGGGCGCCGACGCATCGATCGACGGCGCCGTGCTCGCCTTCGCCTTCGGGGTCACGATCGCGACCGGGCTCCTTTTCGGTATCGTCCCGGCGCTCCGCTCCTCGCGCAGCGACCTGCAGCGCGACCTTCGGGCCGGGGGACGCGGCGTGGCCGGGGACCGGGCAATGGGGCTGCGCAACTCGCTGGTGGTGGCCGAGGTGGCGCTGGCGATGATACTCGTGGTTGGGGGCGGCGTGATGACGCGGAGCTTCCTCGAGCTGCTCGCCGTCGATCCCGGCTTCCGGAGCGACCATGCGGTCGTGTTCAACTACACCCTGAGTACCGAGCGGCACAGCGACTACGTCCCGGTCTACACCGGGATCCTCGATCGCGTGCGCGCCATTCCCGGGGTGGAGGCGGCCGCTTCCATCAAGGACGCGCCACTGCGCGGGGTGGGGGAAATCGCCGGCTTCCGGCTGCCGGGGATGACCATCCCGGCAGGACAGGAAGGGCCGACCGCGGCGATCCTGCACGTGAGCGACGGGATCTTCCGGACGCTGGGCACGCCGATCAAGGCGGGGCGCGAGTTCCTGCCGACCGATCGTGGCGACGCGCCGCTGGTGCTGGTGGTGAACGAGGCCTTCGAGCGGAGGTGGTTCCCGGGCGAGCGGGCGCTCGGCAAGACGGTGATCGCCGGGGGGCGGGTCCGTGCGGAGATCGTCGGGGTGGTGGGCGACATCCGGCAGCGGTCGATGGCCGAGGAAGCGGTGCCGACCATGTACATCCACGTGCCGCAGAACGGGCGCGTGCGCATGAACCTCGTCGTGCGCACGCGCGGCGAACCGCTGGCGATGGTCCCGCTGGTGCGCGAGGCGATCCGGTCGGTCGATCGCCAGCAGGCGATCGGGTCGGTGTTCACGCTCGACGACGCGCGCCACGACGCCGTGGCCCGTCCCCGGCTGCTCATGGTGCTCATGGCCGGCTTTGGCGTGCTGGGATTGTCGTTAGGGGCGCTCGGGCTGTACGGGGTGCTGGCCTACCTGGTGAACCTGCGCCAGCGCGAGATCGGGGTGCGCCTGGCGCTCGGCGCCGACCGGCGCCGCGTGCTGCGCATGGTCGTGGGCCAGGGAGTGCAGCTGGCGGGTGTCGGCGTGGTGCTGGGGCTCGCGGGGTCGCTGGCCCTGGGGCGACTGCTTGCCGGCGTGCTGTACGGCGTCGACCCGGCGGACCCCATCCTGCTGGCGCTGGTCGCGCTGACGATGCTCGCCGTCGCCTTCGCCTCGAGCTGGTTCCCGGCGCGGCGCGCGGCGTCGGTCGACCCGGCGGTGACGCTGCGTGAGGACTAGAAGCCATCTCACGAGTAGTCGCCGGCGCGCGGGCGCCCTCCGCCGGCCAGGAGCCGGCGGCTGCTTGAGCGACTATTCGTCGTTAGGCGGGGACGCCATGGCCAGGAGCTTGCGCACCTCCCCGACAATGGCGACACGCAGGAGCCCCTGCGGTGCGTCGTAGCGCTTGAGTTCCGCCGCGGCCGCTGCGGCCCAGGCGGCGGGGGCCTGTCGTCCGGCCGCAAGGAAGCCGATCGCCTCGGTCCCGATGACCGCCGACCGGGCGAGGGCGCGCGCGGCGGCGACCCCTTGGGCCATGGTTGGCGATCGCGCCCCCAAGGCTTCCACCCTGGGAAGAAGCAGACTCCATCGCTCGAAGAGCACGAGCAGCGAATCGCGGGCGGCCGCGTCGTTAGGGTCACGCGCGACTCGTCGCACCAGGCGCTCGGTGAGCCAGCGCCCGTCGGGGTCGGGGCGCGCGGCGTCGACGAGACGCGTGAGCGGGTGCCATTGGTTGGGACGGATCCCGTTGGCCGACTGCCCGAACGACGGCGGCTGCACCGCGGTGAACAGCGATTCGACCGGGGCCGTGTCGAAGCCGGGGGCGATGGTCGCCAGCATACGCGCCGGGTGCGAGCGCACGCGCAGCCCCAGCCCCTCGAGGCGATCGGTGAGGATGTCGAGCCGGCGATACATGTCGGCAACATCGGTGACGGTGCGCGGCGACCAGAGCCGCTCGGCCACGGCCCCCAGGCGCGGCCAGATGCGCGAGTCGGCCGTTTCGGCGGTGATGAACTCGGCCCAGATGCAGGCCTCGCCGCCGATGATGAGGCGCTGCTGCGCCGGCGTGAGTTCGTCGAACTGGGGAACCGGGTCGGCGGTGTAGTACTCGGTGGCCGGCTTGATGTGGTCGAGGTACCAGGGCGCCGAGAGGATCCCGGTGAAGCCCTGCTTGGCGCTGTTGGCCAGGTACTGCGTTCCCCGCCACGACTGCACGACGGTGCGCGGCGGCAGGTCGGGGTGCAGGATCTCGTCCCACCCCACCATGCGCTTGCCGTGCCGCGACAGCAGCGTCGCCAGGCGCGTGTTGAAGTGCAGCTGCAACGCGTGATTGTCACGGAAGCCGTGGCGCGTGCGCCAGGCGACGATCTCGGGGTTCGAGTCCCAGTGCTTGCCCTCGACTTCGTCACCGCCAATGTGCCAGTAGGCATCGGGAAAGAGCGGGATCATCTCGTCGAGGAAGCGGGCGATGAAGGTGTAGGTCGCCTCCTTGGTGGGGTCGAAGATGGCGTCGGCGCCGCCCCACTCGCGACGAATGGCGATGGGGGGCCGCTGGGCGCTGTACTGCGGGTAGCCGACGAACCACGACGTCGAATGCCCGGGCATGTCGAACTCGGGGACGACGCGGATCCCGCGATCGCGCGCATAGGCGACGAGGTCGCGCACTTCCTGCTGCGTGTAGTAGAGGCCATCACTCCCCAGCTCGTGCAGCTTCGGGAAGTGCTTGCTCTCGACGCGGAACCCCTGGTCGTCGCTCAGGTGCCAGTGAAAGACGTTGAGCTTGACCAGCGCCATGCCGTCGAGCGTGCGTTTGAGCTGCTCGATGGGCATGAAGTGGCGCGAGACGTCGACGAGGAGCCCGCGCCAGGCGAAGCGCGGCTCATCCGCGATGGACACGGCGTCGAGGTAGAACGACGTGCCATCGCCCACCACCAGCTGCAACAGCGTTTCGAGCCCGCGCAGCGCGCCGACCGTTGTTGCCGCCTGCAGCGTGGTGCCGTCGGCGCCGACGGTCAGCGTGTAGCGCTCGTTTTCGTCGATCCCTTGCACCGGCATCCCGGGCCCCGCAACGTCGATGGCGATGCTGCGCGGGGTGGCGGTGCGGGTGATGGAGCGCGACATCGGCTGGGCGATGCGGCGAGAGAGCCGGTGGAGCAGGCGCGAGATGGCGCGCTCGAGGCGCGGGTCGCTATGCCCGGTGATGGCGATGCTCGTGGTGCTATCGATCGAAAACCGCCCGGTCCCGGTGCGAACAGACGTGGGGACGGGGAGGAGCGAGGCGGGTTGTGCCGCCACTGGGAGCGCGCCGCCGAGGAGGAGGAACGCGAAGAAGCGTGAGCGCATCCGCCGAATGTGAGTCCCGCCCACGCGCCGAGCCAGTGCGCCAGCTCACGAGCGCGGGAGCGGCCGAGTCGCACCGGCGAGGTATCCACTCCAGTCCCGGACAGGTATTATCTCGTCTTCTCGACGAACTGCCGGGCCCCAGCTCACGTTGGGGCGCTCGCTTCGCTCGCACCTCCTCGTCCCAAGCTTTCCGCGCATGACGCTCACGTCCCTCGACTGGATCATCGTCCTCGTCTCGATCGTCGTGTCGTTCCTCCCGGCCGTGATCCTGGCCAAGCGCGCGGGGTCCAGCACGGAGGAGTTCTTCACGTCGGGTCGCAGTGCGCCCTGGTGGCTGGTCGGCGTGAGCATGGTGGCGACGACGTTCTCCACCGACACACCCAACCTCGTGACCAACCTGGTGCGCGAGAAAGGGGTGGCCAACAACTGGGCGTGGTGGTCGTTCCTGCTCACCGGGATGATGACCGTCTTCTTCTACGCGCGGCTCTGGCGCCGGTCCAACGTCCTCACGGACCTGGAGTTCTACGAGATTCGCTACTCGGGAAAGGCCTCGACGTTTGTGCGTGGCTTTCGCGCGGTGTACCTCGGGCTCTTCTTCAACTGCGTGATCATGGCGAGCGTGAACCTGGCCGCCGCCAAGATTGCCAACGTCATGCTCGGCTGGCCGATGTGGCAGACGCTCCTGATCTGCGCGGTGCTCAACGTCGCCTTCGCCGCCACGTCGGGGCTGTGGGGGGTGCTGGTCACCGACTTCATCCAGTTCGGCATTGCGATGGCGGGCGCCTTCGCCGCCGCGTACTACTCGCTGCAGCAGCCCGAAGTTGGAGGGCTCGTGGGGCTATTTGCCAAGCTTCCGCCGCAGACATTGCACCTGCTCCCCGACTTCAACGATTGGGGGCTCACGCTCTCGGTGCTCATCATCCCGCTCACCGTGCAATGGTGGTCGGTCTGGTATCCCGGCGCCGAACCCGGAGGCGGGAGCTACATCGCCCAGCGCATGCTCGCCTCCAAGAGCGAGAACGACGCGCTCGCCGGCACGCTGTTCTTCAACTTCGCGCACTACGCCATTCGCCCGTGGCCGTGGATCATCACCGGGCTCTGCTCGATCCTCGTCTTCCCCGAGCTCAGCGACATTGCCCGCACGTTTCCGTACGTGGATCCCAAGCTCATCGGGCACGACATGGCGTATCCGGCGATGCTCAAGTTCCTCCCGGCCGGCTTCATGGGATTGATGATCGCCGGCATGCTCGCCGCGTATGTCTCCACCATCTCGACGCACCTCAACTGGGGGACGTCGTACCTCGTACATGACGTCTACCGGCGCTTCGTCAAGGAAGGGGCAAGCGAGGCGCACTACGTCATGGTGGGACGCCTCGTCACGGCACTGCTCATGGTGCTCGCCGCAGGGCTCACCTTCGTTCTCGACTCGGCGCGCCAGTCCTTCGAACTCCTCATGTCCATCGGCGCCGGCACCGGGCTGCTGTACCTGCTGCGCTGGTTCTGGTGGCGTGTGAGCGCCTGGTGCGAGATCGCGGCGATGGTCACATCGTTCCTCATCGCGCTGGGCTTCTTCGTCGCCGGCAAGGCGGGGATGGTCGTTCCGTCGCACATCACCCTCATCGTCGGCGTGGTCATCACGACCGCCGTGTGGGTGACGACCGCGTACCTCGCCCCGCCCACCGATTCCGGCAAGCTCGATTCGTTCTACGCGCTCGTGCGCCCGGCCGGGCCCGGGTGGAAGGTCGTCCGCGATCGCACCGGGCTCCCCGCCTCGGCCGACTCGCTGCCGATGGCGATGCTCGGATGGGTCCTGGGCTGCGCCTTCGTTTACGCGGCACTGTTCGGCGCCGGGAGCTTCCTGTACGGCAACACGGCCCAGGCGCTGGTGTGGCTCGGCGTCTTTGTGGTGAGCACCGTCGGGCTGGCGCGCATTCTCCCGAAAATCTGGCGGTCGTCGGAATCGTGAGTCGTTCGTCACGAGGCGCAAGACGGGTGGCGATGCGAATGACAGTGGTGGCCGTTCTCCTGCGGGATGGGGGCGCGAGCATGCACGTGCTCGGGCGTTAGGCGACGTGCCGCGTGCGTGGGCACGCTTGGCGAGCGTCGTTGGCGCGTGCGCGCTCGCCGGGCTCGGGTGGCTGCGCTGGGTCGACTGGCGGGTCGACAACGTGCTGCAACAGCGCTACGACATCCCCCTCACCGGCATCGCCGTCCCCACCGACTCGGCGAGCCTGACCGAGGGGGAGCGACAGGCGTGGTTTCATGGCTGCCACGGCTGCCACGCCGCCCAACTGCAGGGGAAGGTCTTCATCGACGAGCCCGGGGAGATCCGACTGGTCGCCCCCAACATCCCGGAGACCATCGCCCGCTATAGCGACGCCGAGCTGTCCCGCCTCATCCGGCACGGCATCCGGCGCGACGGCACCGGGGTGATGGGGATGCCGTCGGCCGACTTCTACCAGATGTCCGACCTCGACGTGGGGCGCATCATCGCCCACCTGCGCGCCGCCCCCGTCGTCCCCCATGCGCTGCCGTCGACAAGTTTGCACCTGCCGGCGAAGCTGGCGCTGCTCGATGGCGACATGCTCCCCGACGCGGCCACAATCGATCATCGCGCACCGCGCGTGGGCGACCGGCGCGACACCACGCGCGCCTGGCGCGGCGAGTACCTCGCCCGCACGATCTGCAACGAGTGTCACGGCGATCGACTCGAAGGCATCGAGGACGCCCCCCCGCTGCGACAGGCCAACGGCTACTCCCATCCGGAGTTCACCGCCTTGTTGCGCGAAGGGCGCGCGCGCGACGGACGCGACCTGCCGCTCATGGGGCGGACCGCCCGGGCGCGCTTCTTCCGCTTCACCGAGGACGAGATCGCCGATATCTATGGGTACCTGATGCTCTTTCCCGCAGCGCCGTCTCCCGAGGGAGACGCACCGCCGCCCTCGCGCTGATCGCCGATCCCCTGCCATGTCCGTCACCACTCGCGCCGTCATTCTCGCCCGCGGCCTCGGCACACGCATGCGGCAGGCAGACGGCGCTGCCTCACTCGACGCCGAGCAGGCGGCGGTGGCCGACGCTGGGGTGAAGGGGATGATCCCCATCGGGCGCCCCTTCCTCGACTACGTCATCAGCGCACTGGCCGACGCGGGGATCACCGACGTCTGCCTGGTGATCGGCCCCGAGCACCAGGCGGTGCGCGACTACTACGGCTCGCTCCAACCCGAGCGCGTCCGCGTGCACTTCGCGGTGCAGGCCGAGCCACGCGGCACGGCCGACGCCGTCGCCGCGGCACGCGACTTTGCCGCCGACCAGACCGTCCTCGTCCTCAACTCCGACAACTTCTATCCCGTCGACGCGTATCGGGCGTTGGCCGCCCACGGTGGCGCGGGGCTGGTCGGCTTCGAGCGCGAGGCGCTGGTCGCAGAGAGCAACATTCCTGAGGAGCGCATCCGCAAGTTCGCGCTGGTGGCCCGCGACGCCGACGGCTTCCTGGACGAGATCGTGGAAAAGCCGGACGAGGCGACCGTCGCGCGCATGGGCGCGCACGCGCTGGTGAGCATGAACCTCTGGTCGTTCACCCCCGCGATCTTCGAGGCGTGTACGCGCGTGCGGCCGTCCAGCCGTGGTGAGCTGGAGCTGCAGGATGCGGTGCGCATCGCCATGCACGAACTGGGAGAGCGGTTCCGCGTGCTCCCCATGGCGGCCGGCGTCCTCGACCTGTCCAACCGGCGTGACATCCCCGCGGTCGCGGCGCGGCTGGCGGGGAGCGCGGTGCGGCTGTAGGGCGCGCTGTCCTCCCACCCCGGGGGGCCGGGTGTAGCTTTCGGCCATGTCTCACAATCGCGACCAGCTCCTGCGGGTGGGGATGTCGGCGCACCAGGCATCAGCGAAGGCGGCGATGCTCGACGCGTGCGACGCCGCCCTCGATGCGTTAGGCAGCTCCGACCAGCGCCACTCCGTGTGGGTCCCGGGGCGCATCGAGGTCCTGGGCAAGCACACCGACTACGCCGGGGGGCGTTCGCTCCTGTGCACGGTGGAGCGCGGCTTTGCCGTTCGGGTGGCGCAACGCAGCGACGCGCGCATCCGCGCCGTCGACGTGGCCACGGGCGGGGCGTGCGAGACCGCGCTCGACCCCGAGGCGCGTGCCGAGGCGGGCGACTGGTCCAACTACGTGGCCACCGTCGCCCGACGACTGGCGCGCAACTTCCCCTCGGCGCGCCTGGGGGTCGACCTCGCCTTCACGTCGGACCTGCCGATCGCCGCGGGGATGAGCTCGTCGAGCGCGCTGATGATCGCCGTCTTCGTGGCGCTGGCCAAGAGCAACGACCTGCGCAGCTCCGAGGAGTTCCGTCGTGCGATCTATTCGCGTGAGGAGCTCGCGTCATATCTCGGCACCGTGGAGAACGGGGAGTCGTATCGGTCGCTCGAGGGGGACGTGGGGGTGGGGACCTTCGGCGGCAGCCAGGACCACACCGCCATCATGTGCGCCGAGGCGGGGCACGTGGTGCAGTACTCGTTCGCGCCGGTGCGCCGTGAGGCGCAATACGTCCTCCCGCCCACGCACACCTTCGTGGTGGGGGCGAGCGGCGTGCTGGCGGAAAAGTCGGCGGGAGCGCGCGAGGCGTACAACCAGGCCGCGCTCCTGGTGCGGCACCTGCTGGCGTCGTGGAACGCGACGACCGGGCGCAACGACCTCTCGCTGGCCGACGCCGTGCGCAGCGCCGACGACGCGGCCGACCAGCTGCGCGAGGTGGCACGCAGCGCCGCGACCGCCGACTTCGCGGCCGAAACGTTAGGCAGGCGCCTCGAGCAATTCCTCCTGGAAAGCTTCGAGCTGATCCCGCAGGCCGCGGCGATCCTGGCGCGCGGCGCCGTGCACGAGCTTGGCCCGGTGGTGGATCGGTCGCAGGAAGCGGCCGAGCGCTGGCTCGGGAACCAGATCCCCGAGACGATGGCACTCGCGCGCCTCGCACGTCACGTGGGGGCGACGGCCGCGTCGGCGTTCGGTGCCGGCTTCGGTGGCAGCGTGTGGGCCCTGGTCCCGGTGGGCGACGCGCACGACTTCATGGTGTCGTGGGCCGAACACTATCAGGCGGAATTCCCGGCTGCCGCCGAACGCGCGATGTTCTTCTCGTCGCCCGCGGGGCCCGGGGCGCAACAGTTCTAGCTCGTCTCTTCCATTCCTGATCGGGCCCCGGCGGTCGCTGGTGTGCTCGCTTCGCTCGCATCCTCCCCACTTCTCATGTCCAGCGAACACCCCTCTCGGCGCGACCTTCTCAAGGGCGCTGCCCTTGCATCGGCAGGGCTCGTCCTCGGCTCCCATGCGGCGTTGGCACAGGGGGGCGATGCAGCTGACGGCGCCTCGACCGACCCGATCACCGGGCGCCCGTCTGCCGCGGCGACCATGGCCGGGGTGCCGTTCGAGAAGCACGGAACAGTCCGCATCGCCATCGTCGGGACCGGGCTGCGCGGGCGCTCGGTGCTGCACGAGCTGCTCGGCGTCCCCAACGTACGCATCACCGCGCTCTGCGACACCGTCCCCGAGAAGGTGGAAATGGCGGTGCAGCAGATGCGGAAGGCGGGGCACGACTACGAGCCGGCGCGCTTCACGTCGGGGCCTAACGCCTACGAACAACTCGTCAGGCGCGACGACATCGACATCGTGTATACGGCAACACCCTGGGAATGGCACGTCCCGGTCTGCCTGTCGGCGCTGAACGCGGGGAAGCACGCGGCCACTGAGGTCCCCGCGGCGTACACGCTCGAGGACTGCTGGAAGCTCGTCGATGCCTCGGAGCGCACGCGGCGCCACTGCCTGATGATGGAAAACTGCAACTACGGCTACAACGAGTTGCTGGTGCTCCAGATGGTGAAGGCGGGCGCCTTCGGAGACCTCAAGCATGCGGGGGCGGCGTACAACCATGACCTGCGCGAGATCCTCTTCGAGAACAAGGACGAGGGGCTCTGGCGCCGGCGCCACCACACGCTGCGCAACGCCAATCTCTACACCACGCACGGCCTTGGCCCCGTGGCCTTCTTGCTGGGGATCAACCGCGGCGACCGCTTCGACTACATGGTCTCGATGGCGACGCCCGAGATGGGGCTCACCAAGTGGCGCAAGGACCACGAGCCGGCCGACTCGCCCAAGTGGAAGGAGCGGTACGTCACGGGCGACCTCAACATCTCGCTGATCAAGACGGCCAAGGGGCGCACCATTCGCCTGGAGCATGACGTCTCGTCGCCGCGCCCGTATTCGCGCATCAACTCGATCCAGGGGACCAACGGGATCTTCGAGGACTACCCGGCGCGCATCTACATCGAGGGCGAAGGCGACGCACACCGCTGGGCCTCGATCGACGCGTACAAGGCCAAGTACGAGCACCCGCTCTGGCGCGAGTTAGGGGAGAAGGCGCGCAGCGGCGGGCACGGCGGGATGGACTACGTGATGGCCTACCGCCTGGTGCAATGCCTGCGCGAGGGGCTCGTCCCGGACTTCGACGTCTACGACGCCGCGGCGTGGTCGGCCCCCGGGCCGTTGAGCGAAATGTCGGTCGCCAAGGGGAGCGCGCCGATGAAGTTCCCGGACTTCACGCGGGGGAAGTGGAGCGAGGCCCGGGCGTCGCTCTAGCCCGGGAAGACGGGAAGACGGGAAGACGGGAAGACGGGAAGACGAGAAAGGACAGAGTCTTTACCGCGGAGAACACAGAGGGCACAGAGTACACGGGGAGAGGCTGGTCGTGTGCTTAGATGTGTGTAGTTTGGAGGACGGCCCTGTTTCGTAGGTAGAAGACGAAACGGCCACCGTCCATCTTCTGGGTGACGAAGCCCACCAGTGGGGTTGGCGCCCCACGCAGCCCAGAAGCTGACCGATGACCGTTTCGAATCGTTCGCTGTCGGATGGTAGCCCCCAGCGGCTCCTCCAGCAATCCAGCCGCCGGGAGACCGCGGCCGCGTCCCTCCCCCCGCTCGACCTGCTCCGGACGATGCTGCAGACGATGCTCCAACAGACGCTCCAGGAGGAGTTCACCCGCTTTCTCGGCGCCGCCCCGTTCGAGCGAACGGACGCGCGGGCGGGGGTGCGCAACGGGACGCGACCGCGCACCCTGGTCACGCGCGTCGGCACGGTGGCGCTGCAGGTCCCGCGCGACCGGGCGAGCCTGTTCGAGCCCACCGTCTTCGTGCGCTACCAGCGCCATGAGCAAGCGCTCGTGTGTACCCTCGCCGAGTGTTACCTGCAGGGCGTCTCGACCCGGAAGGTACGCCACTTGGTCGAGACGCTGTGTGGCGAGACCGTGAGCGCCAGCACCGTCAGTCGGGCGACCAAACAGCTCGATGCCGCCCTGGCCGAGTGGCGCACGCGGCGCGTCGACGTGCAGGCATATCCGCAGCTCATCATCGACGCCCACTACGAGCGGATCCGCCGCGAAGGGCAGGTCCTGTCGACGGCCGTGCTCTGGGTACTCGGCGTCGCGGCGAATGGGTATCGCGAGTATCTCGGCGTCTGGGTAGGGAACGCGGAGAGTGGGCCCGTCTGGAGCGCGGTCTTCCGCGACCTGCACCGGCGCGGCCTGCACGGCGTGCAGTACGTGGTGAGCGACGAGCACGCCGGGCTGAAGACCGCGGTGCAACGTTACTTCCCCGAGGCGGTGCATCAGCGCTGCCAGGTGCACTACCTGCGGAATGCGCTCGGCAAGGCGAGCACGCCCGCGCGCCAGGAGACGCTCCTCGCCGGCTTGCGGGATGTCTGGGCCGCCCCCACCCGGGCCACGGCGGAGCAGCGCGGGGCAACGCTCATCCAGACGCTGCGCCGACCCCTCCCCGCCGTCGCTGAGTGGCTAGAGGAGACGCTGGGCGACACGCTCAGCTTCTACGTGCTCACGGAAGCGGAAGCCCGGCGCCGCTTGCGCACCACCAACGCCCTCGAGCGTGAGCACGAAGAGATCCGCCGCCGCACGCGGGTCATTCGCATCTTCCCCAACGAGGCGAGCTATCTCCGTCTCGCCACCGCGCTCGCCTGGGACCGGAACGATACCTGGGCCAAGCGCCGCTACATCATCCCCGCCTCCCCCACCATCAACGTGAAGAACGTCCTCCGCGCCACGCAGCGCGCCTAACGACTACCCCTTACCGCCCAGTCGCGAACTACACACTTCTTGGCACTTGACCGAGAGGCTCCTCTGTGTTCTCTGTGCCCTCTCTGATCTCTGTGGTTCAAGCTCTGTGGTTCAAGCTCTTCTAGAGGAGAGGCGGGCCACCGCGGCGAGTCCAGCGCCCGAGGGTCGTTATCTCGTCTTCCCGTCTTCCCGTCTTCCCGTCTTCCCGTCTTCCAAACTACACCTCGCAGATCCGCACCCCCTCCTCCAGCGAGCGCATCGGCTCCCGCTTGGGGATGAACTCCTGCCCGATGAACCCCGTGTAGCCCAGGTCCGCAATGGCCCGCATGATCGCCGGATACTGCAACTCCTGCCCGGCGTCGATCTCGTTGCGCCCGGGGACCCCGGCGGTATGGAAGTGACCGATCGCTCCGAAGTGGTCGCGGATCGTGCGGATCACGTCGCCTTCCATGATCTGCATGTGGTAGATGTCGTACAGGAGCTTGAAGCGCGGGCTCCCCACCTGCCTGACGAGCTCGGCCCCCCACGGCGTGCGGTCGCACATGTAGTCCTTGTGGTCGACCTTGGAGTTGAGCAGCTCCATGCACACCGTCACCCCCAGCTTTTCGGCCAGCGGCGTGATGCGCTTGAGCCCCGCCACGCAGTTGGCCAACCCTTCACCATCGCCCATCCCGGCCCTGTTGCCCGAGAAGACGATCATGTTCGGCAGTCCGGCAGCCGCAACGAGCGGGAGGAGGCGCTCCGACTCGGCCACCAGGCGGTCATGTTCGCTGGGGCGGTTGAAGCCGACCGGAATGGTGCTCGGGCCATTGGCCATGGCGCAGGTGAGGCCGTGCTGCTTGACCACCGGCCAATCCTTCTCGCTCAGCAGCTCGACCGAGAGCAGGCCGATGCGCTTGGCCGCGGCGCACAGCTCATCCAGCGGCATGCTGCTGTAGCACCACTGACAGACGCTCTGCTTGAGGCGCCCGGCGCCGGGAAGCGGCTGCAACGCACCGACGGCCGGCGCGCTCATCGCGGACAGCGGCGAGGCCGCCGCCGCGAGCGCACCGCCGGCGAGCGCCGCACCACCAAGGGTCCTGAGGGCATCGCGGCGACTCTGGCTCATAGGGCGCTGAGCGCCTTGAACGACGCGGTGATCGAGGCGTAGGGATCCTTCGGGTTGTCGTGCTCGACGTAGTAGTGCTTGATCCCCGCCTGGCTCGCCTTGGCGAAATACTGCGCGAACGGGATCCGCCCCGCCCCCACCTCGGTCATCGTCCCGTCCGCCGTCATGTCCTTCACGTGCACGCACGGGAAGCGCCCCGGGTGCTTGGCGAAATAGGCGAGCGGGTCGCGCTTGGCCTTGTTGGCCCAGAAGAGATCCAGCTCGAAGTGCACGAGGTCCTTGTCGCAGCGCGCGAGGAAGAGGTCGTACGGCACCTCCCCCTCGAGCGTCTCGAACTCGAAGTCGTGGTTGTGGTACGCCATCTGGATCCCGCGCTTCTTCGTGAGCGCCCCGGCCTCGTTGAGCTGGTCGGCCACCTTCTTGTACTGGTCGAGCGTCTTGCGCTCGTTGGCGTCGAGGTACGGCATGATGGCGAACTTGTGCCCGATGGTCTCCATCGAGTCGAGCATGGCGTTCGGATCCTTGAGGATCATCGCCACCGGGATGTGCAGCGACGGCGCGGTCAACCCGTTCGCCTTGAGCGCCGCGGCGATCTGCGTCGGGGTGCGCCCGAAGTAGCCGGCGAACTCGACCTCCTTGAACCCGATGGCCGCCACCCGGGCCAGCGCCGCCTCGACCCCCTTCTCCATCTCCCCACGGATGGTGTAGAGCTGCACGCCGCAGCGCTTGATCGCCGCAGCGGGGGCCGGGCCATCGGCACGCGGCGCGGTGCCGTCAGCCGCGAAGGCGGACTGTGCCATCAGGTCATTCATGAACGGGGCGGCCACGAGGCCAAGGGCCGACGCCTGGGTCAGGCGCTTGAGGGCTTCTCTGCGGGAAGTCACGGGAGAACTCGGACGGGTGATGGAGTCGAGCGGCGAACGACAGCGTCATACCCCACGCGCGCCCACTCGGCACATGCACCGCGGTCCGACAATGAGCGCCGCGCCGACGAGACGGCGGCATGGCCACGGGCAGACGCACGCGGGGGCGATGTCAGGGTCGAACGTACCCCCGAGCATCGCCCCCGTCCAGCAAAGCGCGCGACAGGCGCGCCCCCGCTCCGACTATACCTTACGGCCGGGCACCCTTCAGCATCGCCTGGGTCCGCTTGAGCTGCGGATGGTCGGGCGCCGCCGCCAGCCCCTTGTCGATGGTCGCCAGCGCCGAGGCCGTATCGCCCTTCTGCGCCTGCCCGAGCGCGAGCTGCGCGAAGGTTGCCGCCGACTTGGGGAAGTACTCGAGGTTCAGGTTGAGCAGCTTGATCGCGTCGTCCACGCGGCGCGCGCGGCTCATCTCGTCGGCCAGGCGCGGGAGGCCGTCCTCGGTGAAGTCGAACTGCGCCTTTCCGTAGGTCTTCTCACGCAGCTCCTTGTAGCGCACGATCGCGCTGTCGGCATCCTTGGCCTCGAGCGCGCCCAGCACCTCGGCGGCCAGCGTGCGCGGCTTGGACACGCCACGATGGCACGTTTCGCAGCTCACGCGCGTGCGCGCCGTGAAGGTGCGCCCGGTCTGCGAGAGGTACTTGCCGTTGATGTCCATCGTCATCTGCAACATGCCGCGCGCGATCTTCTTGAGCTCCTTGTCGTCCGACGCGGGATCGAGTCGCTCGGGCATCTGCCCGGGGTTGGTCACCACGTGACAGTCGTTGCAGCGCAGGCCTAACGTCTGCGTGAAGCGACGCATGACGTTGAGCAATTCGGGGCGCGGCATGTCCTTCGGGAGGACCTGCAGGTTCTTGAATCCTTCCTGCTGCTGGGCCCCAGCCAAGGCGGGAACGGCAACGACGAGCACGGCGAGCGAACGACGGACGAAACGGCGCATGACGATTGACCTCGGAGGGACGGCCGCTTGACGGAGACGGCGGGCCGGTGACCGCGGGGGGAGGGAAGGCATTGTACACCGCATGGGGCCGCGCGGCCAGAGCGCCCCCCGCCTGACCGCCGCCCCTGATGCACGTCGTGGCTAGCGCAGCACCGCCGAGGCGTCGCCGGGAAGGAGGAGCTGGCGATGGGCCCACCATGGGGCAATCCCGTTCTTCATCACCCGCTCGTGGAACTCGCGCAGGTTGAACGCCGCCCCTTGCCGCGCCTGGACATCCTCACGAAGCGCGAGCATCGCCCGCTTTCCCAGGAAGTAGCCGCCGTTGGTGGGATCGTACGCCACACGCGACGCCTCCTGCAGCGCCGCCGGACCGGGGATGTGCGCGTTCTCCTCGAAGAAGCGGGCCCCCTGCTCCAGCGTCCAGCCGTTCGCATGCACGTTGAGACTGACGATGAGGCGACAGATGCGCGTCATCGACTCCGACAGCTGCGCCATCGCGTACCGCGGATCGTCCTGCTTGAATCCCTGCTCCACCACCAGGTACTCGGTGTAGTGCGCCCAGCCGTCCTGTCCGCTCGACGGCTGCGGAAACGGGTTGAGCCCGATCCAGATGCGGCGCACCTTCCCCGGCGTCTGGCGCATGAACATCGCGTGCACGAAATGCCCGGGCATCGCCTCGTGCGCCGAGGTGATCGCCAACGACGGATAGTTGAACCGCTCCAGCCACTTGTCCTGTCGTTCCGCCGGCCATGACGGATTGGCGTCGGTGACGTAGAAGATCGACTTGACCGGCGTGGCTTCGAGCGGCGGCGAGGCGTGCATCGAGGCCAGCCCGATGTCGAACGGCTTGGACGGCTCCACGATGACCTGGTCGGCGCTGGGGAGGCGCACGAGGTCGTGGCTCGTGACGAACTGCTGCAGCTCGTCGACTGTGCGCCGCGTCGCCGCCACCAGCTCACCGCGCCTGGGATGGTCGCGCAGCACGTCGCCCCACACCGCCATCGCCTCGCGCGTGGAATCGACCGCCCGGGCCTTCTCGGCAAAGAGCGCCTGCTCGCGCGCCAACTCGCGCTGGGCGATCTCCAGCATGCGCTCGGCGGGGAGGTCGAGCAGCTCCTCGGCGCGGTAGCGCGCCTCGACGTAGTCCTTGCCTAACGCGATGGGCCCGTTGGCGTTGGGGAGGACGGTCTTCTCGTAGTCAGCGATGAACGCATCGATCGCCGCGCGCGCCGAGTGCGCCTCGACCATCATCGCGTTCCAGGTCTCGCCGCGCGGGGCGTCGAGGGCGAGCCCCAAGTCTTTGGCCAGCATCGCACTCGCGCCGCGGAACATCCCCAGCCCGCGTTCGGCCAGGATGCGGGGCGGGTTCCGCAGGTTGGCCTTGGCCGCCTGCAACAGCGCCGGAACGCCGCGCAGCTTGTCGCGCACGCGCTGCATGCGCACCTGCGGCGGCGCGCTCTCCATCGTCATGAGGTTGTGCACGCCGTCGGTGATGGCCGAGGCGTAGATCATCGGGTTGCGCTGCCAGCTGTGCGCCACGTCGAGGTCGAGGATCCACCCGTCGATGACGCCGTCGAGGATGCGCCGGTCGACGCGTTCGTCGGGGGTGAGGTCGGCGACCGGGATGCGCACCAGCCGCGCCTTCATCTCGCGGAACCAGAGGAGCTGCTGCGCGATGTTGCCGGCCGAGAAGTCCTCGAGGCGGTCGTCGTGCATGTGGAGCCCGTTCCCCGCCGCGATCGACGGGTAGAAGGCCGCCCACCCATCGAGGTACTCGTCGACCAGCGCCGCCAGCTCGCGTGAGGCCGTACTCGAGGTAGCCGAGGCCGCCGACGCACTGGTCGACGGTGTATCCGCCCGCGTCTTCCCCTCGCCCCCCGCGCAGCCACCCGCCAGCGTGGCCGCGACGGCCAGCGCCCCTGTCAACAGCATCGATCGCATCTAGAGTCCTTTCGTGGCCAGCAGCTCGATGGCGCGCGCGAACGCATCAATCTCGGCCACCGTGGTGTAGACGTTAGGCGTTACGCGGATGCAGGAGAACTCGTTGGGGACGATCCGTGCGCGCACGTGGATGCGGTGTTTCGTCATGAGATGCTCCACGAGCTGAGGGCCGGTGAGCCCGTCGACGCTCATCGCGCCTAACGCGCACGACTGCGCATCGTCGTCGGGGGTGAGCAGCTTCACCCGGGGAAACTGCGCGACGTGCCGCGTCCAGCGCCGCCGCAGGAAGCGCAGGCGCGCCGCCTTGCGTTCGGGCCCTATCGCCTCATGGAAATCCAGCGCCTCGGTGATCGGGTTACGGATGTGTACCGGAAAGGTCCCGATTGCCTCGAACTTGCGGATGTTGTCGTCCATCTCGGCCGGCGCGGCGAACAACGGCCAGATCGACTTGATCTTCGCACGGCGCACATAGAGGAACCCCGTCCCCACCGGCGCCGAGAGCCACTTGTGCAGCGAGGTGCCGAAGTAGTCGCAGTCGAGGTCGTCGCGCGTGAAGGGGAACTGGGCGAAGGCGTGCCCGCCATCGACCACCACCTCGATCCCGCGCGCGCGCGCCAGGCGACAGATGCGCTGGATGGGGGCGATCTGCCCGGTCGTGAAGTACACGTGCGAGACGTGCAGCACCTTGGTGCGAGGGGTGATCGCCGCCTCGAAGCGCTGTACCAGGTCGTCCGGGCCGGCCGACGGCACCGGGAACGAGAGCACCTTGAGCACGATCCCGTCGCGCCGCTCGCGCGTGCGCCACGCCGTGTGCATCGACGGGTAGTCCTGCGTGGTGGTGATCACCTCGTCGCCGCGAGAGAGCGGCATGCCCAACTGCACCGCCTCGAGTGCCTCGGTGGTGTTGCGGGTGATGGCCAACTCCTCGGGGTCGCAACCAAAGCGCGCCGCGAGGCGACGGCGCACCACCTCGAACTCGGGATAGAGCATCTCGTCCACGTAGTGCGACGGGCTCATGTTGGTCATCGTGAGGTAGTCGAGCTGCGCGCGCTGCACGCTGCGCGGCGACGGTGCCACCGAGCCGTTGTTGAGGTTGATGTTGTTGCGGTCGACCGTGAACGCCTGTTGCACCTGGAACCAGAAGTCCTCGTCGTCGGCCAGTGCGTCGGCGCTTCGCGGCAATTCGTAGGCCGCCAACCGATCGGCGATGACCAGCGCGGAGGGCTTGAGTGCGACGATTCCTGCCCCCACGGTTGAGACGAAGTGGCGACGGAGCATCTGGCCTGAGTGATGTGGAAACGAGAGAACCGCACCATGCATCGGCGAACCGGGCTAGTGTACGGCGGGCGGCAGGGGGGAGCCAGAGCGGTGGCGCCGCGTCCGGGGGATTTCTCGCGGGGCTGGCGCCGGACGCGGTGCGGCGGCCGGCGGGCAGACACGGCCGGCCCGCGTTGCCACCTGCGCTGTCAGGCGACATACTCGCCCGTCGCCCAACGGCGGGCAATCGACCGCTCACTGTCGTCCCCCTCGAGCTCCTCGTCCCGGTGCATTTCCTCATGACGCACACGGCGTGTCATGCCCCGTGTCACCGCAGGCGCCCCGCACGGTGGCCTTGCCTGATGCTGTTGGGGGCCTCGGCGCTGGCGATGGTCACACCCGTGCGCGCGCAGTCCGCGGCCAACCCTCAGGTGCGCGTTGAGAAGAACCTCGAGGCTCGCATGCGCGACGGCGTGGTCTTGCGGGCCGACGTGTATCACCCAGCGACACCGCAGCGGATGCCCGCACTGCTGCAACGCACGCCCTATTCCAAGAACCCGCAGGACGCCAACAGCCTCTACCACCGGCTCGCCTCGGCCGGCTTCGTGGTCGTGGTTCAGGACACGCGTGGGCGCTACATGTCCGACGGCGTGGCCGTGCCGCACGACGAAGCGGCCGACGGCTACGACACGGTGGAATGGGTGGCGGCGCTCCCCTTCGTCGATGGTCGCGTGGGAATGTTCGGCGGGAGCTACAGCGCGACCACCCAGCTGCTGGCCGCCAGCGAGCGACCGCCACATCTCGTCGCCCTATTCCCCTCGGCGTCATACGCCAGCCGGTATGACATGGTCTTCCAGGGCGGGGCCTTTTACCTCGCCGACGGTCTCGGGTGGAACCTGGGGCAAGCCGTCGACGCGCGGCGCCGGGCCCGCGAGCCACGCGCCGATCGCGACGGGGCCATCGGCTTGTCACCCGACGAGCGCCGTCAGTTGCAAACCACGTGGATGTGGGCGCTCCCGCTCGACGCCGTCACGGCGCTCGATCTCCGCCGGTACGCCCCCGGCTACTTCGACATGCTGGCCCATCCGTCCTTCGATGCCTTCTGGGAGCGCTTCGACGTCGCGGCGCGGCACGGGCGCTTCGAGGTCCCGGCGTACCACCTTACCGGATGGTACGACGCGCTCTTAAACGGCACGCTGCGCAACTTCGCCGGATTGCGGGCGCATGCCGCCACCGATCGGGCGCGTCGCAACCAGCGTCTCATTGTCGGCCCGTGGACCCACGCCCGCCCCACCACCAGCACCCGGCGAATTGGCGACGTGGACTATGGCGAGGAGGCGGGGTTCGACTCTGAGGCCCTCATGGTCTCCTGGTTTCGGCATTGGCTGGGAGGCGCCACCGCTGCTGGCGACTATCCGTCGCCCCCGGTGCGCCTCTTCGTCATGGGCGAGAACCGATGGCGCGATGAGCAGGAGTGGCCGCTCGCCCGTGCCCGTTCCACCACCTTGCACCTCGCGAGCGACGGATCGGCCAACACCGCGGCCGGCAACGGGCGGTTGGCGTGGCATTTGGCAGAAGGTGCCCCGACGGACACGTTCACGTACGACCCGCACACCCCCGTCCCCACGGGGACCGCCGGCGCCTATTCGCGCGCCCCCACCGACCAGCGCGACCTCGAACGGCGCGGCGACGTCCTCGTCTACAGCAGCGCGCCGCTCGACGCGCCACTCGAGGTCATCGGTCCGGTGACGCTGGTGCTGTGGGCCAGTTCGTCGGCCCGCGACACCGACTTCACCGCACGCCTCGTGGACGTCGCCCCCGACGGAGCGGCACGCGCATTGACCGACGGGATCCTCCGGGCCCGCTACCGCGGCGGACGAACCTCTCCCGAACTCCTGCGCCCCGGGGTGCCGACCGAGTTCACGATCGACGTCGGCGCCACCGCCAACGTCTTCCTCGCCGGGCACCGCGTCCGCCTCGAGGTGTCCAGCAGCAACTTTCCTCGCTTCGACCGGAACCCCAACACCGGCGCCCCGTTCGCCACCGACTCGGCCGTCGTCACCGCGCGACAGACCGTGTGGCATAGCGTCGCGCATCCGTCGCGCCTCGTGCTGCCTGTGGTGCCCCGATGAGGACATCCCTCGCCCCGCTCGCACGAGCGCGTGTCCGTCGCCTGACGTTCGCCGCGTGCAGCGCATCGGGGGCGTTAGGCGCGCTGGGGGCGTTCGGCGCGCTCGGCGCGTTCCCGGAGCGGCTCACCGCTCAGGCGTCGTACCTCGGCTATACCTCGACCTCCACCGCGACGCAGCGCGCGACGGAGGATCGATTTCGCGACGCGGTGTCCGCAACGTCGCTCTCCGCACTCCATCGACCGTTGAGTCGCCGCCCGCACCCGGCGGGGTCGCCAGGGGCCGCTGAGGTGGTGACGTACCTGCAGCGCACGCTTCGCTCCTTTGGTCTCGAGGTCGAGACCTTCGAGTACCGGGCCTGGCTCTCTCACCCTCGCCGGGTGCGTGTCACGCGCACCGCGCCCACGGTGCGCGAGCTCTCGGTGCGCGAGCCGGCGCTGGCGGGCGACTCCACCGCCACCCACCCCGATCTCGGCGACGCCTTCATCGCCTACTCCGCCTCGGGTGTCGCGGAGGGTGCGGTGGTATACGTGAACTACGGCCTCCCGGCCGACTACGAAGAGCTCGCGCGCCTCGGGGTGAACGTCCGCGGGCGCATCGCCATCGCCCGCTACGGGCGGAGCCATCGCGCCGTGAAGGTCTTCGCCGCGCAACAGGCCGGGGCACGCGCCCTCATCCTTTACAGCGACCCGGCCGACGATGGCTTCGTCCGCGGTCCGGCGTGGCCCAACGGCTACTGGCGTGGCGAGCAGATGCCCCAGCGCGGGAATGCCAAGCTCAGTTGGTACTTCCATGGCGACCCGCTCACCCCAGGGGTCGCCGCCCTCCCCGACGCGCCCCGTCTGTCGACGGCGAACGCCCCCACGTTGCCGCGCATTCCCGTCGTCGCCCTGGCATGGGGCGAGGCGCAGCACCTGCTGTCGGCACTTGGAGGTCCGGTCGCGCCGGCGTCGTTCGCGGGGGGGCTCCCGTTCACCTATCGCCTTGGCCCCGGCGCCGCGGTGCGCGTGGCGGTCGATCTCGACGACGGACTTCGTCCCATCCGCAACGTCGTCGCGACGCTGCGCGGCCGCGATGCGCCCGACCGCAGGGTCATGCTGGGCGCGCACCACGACGCCTGGACGTTCGGTGGCGTCGATCCGGGAACCGGCGCTGCGGCCCTGCTCGAGTGCGCACGCGTACTGGGACAGATGGCGCGCACTGGCTGGCGCCCCGCCCGCACCATCGCCCTGGCCTTCTGGGACGCCGAGGAGTACGGGTTGATCGGCTCCACCGAGTACGCCGAACAGTGGCGCCAGCAGCTGCAAGACCAGCTGGTGCTGTACGTCAACACCGACATGTACATGCGGGGGCGCTTTGACGCGGGGGGCGTCCCCTCGCTGCGTGATTTCGTGGTCGACGTCGCGCGCACGGTCCCCGATGGCAGCGGAACGGTCTACGACGGCTGGCGCACCGCGGAGTGGGCGCGGCTCCCCCGGGCGCAACGCCCCGCCGACTCGGCGGCCTACCGTCCCGACCTCAAGACGTTAGGCAGCGGCGCCGACTTCGTCCCGTTCCAGGACCATGTGGGGGTCCCCACCCTGTCCATCGAGTTCATCGGCGCCAACGGCTACGGATTCGGCACCTACCACAGCCGCTTCGACTCGCGCGCCTATGTGGAGCGCATCGCCGATCCGGGGTTCATGCAAGGGGTCACGATGACGCGTGTACTGGGGACGCTGGCGCTGCGCATGGCCAACGCCGACGTCCTGCCGTTCCGTTTCTCGCACTACGCCGCCCGGCTCGAGGCCGCCTTGCGCGACGTCCCGACGTGGGGCGACCACGCGGCCGGCCAGGGGGCGCCGCCGCTCGACGTGGCGCCGCTCCTGGCCTCCGCCAACCGGGCGTTGCAACTGGCGACCTCGCTCGAGGGCGCCATCGGGCAACGCCTGGCCAATGGGCACATCCCGCCCGATGCAACACGCGCGCTCAACGATCGACTCGCGCGGCTCGAACAGTTGCTCGCCGACGACGACGGCGCCCCCGACTCGCGCTGGTATCGACACGTGTTCTACGGCTGGAACATCTACTCGCTGTACGACGGCCAGCCCTTCCCCGGGCTGGCCGAGGCGATGCGGGGAGGCGATCGCGCGCGCGTGACGCACGAGGTGGCGCGCATCGCCCGTGCACTCGCGCGTTTGTCCACCGAGCTGGCCGCCGCATTGACCATCGCCCAAGCGAGGGAGACGTGACGAGAACCCGCGTGCAACGACAGCCGCCCCCGGGCCGGAGGGCGTGGAAACGGGGGGGGCAGGACGGGCATGGTCGAGCACGGCTTCACGGGAGGGATCGGCACCGCGAGCCGCACACCGCCGGGGGCTTCACGTGTCGCGTGCCGGTACCGCCCAACTACGGCGCCCGTCAGGCGCTGACGACTGCCGGCGATCGTGACGGGTTGATCATCGGCGTGGTGGCCACCGACGCCCCGCTTCCTCCACACCACCTCGAGCGACTCGAGCAGCGCACCGCCCGCTCTCGCGGGCCGTCTCCGCTCGCGACGCTTGCTACGCCGTGACCATTCGCGCCGCCGCCTCGAGCCCCAGCTCCGCCACCGCCAACTCCCGCATGCGGAACTTCTGGATCTTCCCCGTCACCGTCATGGGGTAGCTGTCCACGAACTTCACGTACCGCGGGATCTTGTACGACGAGATGCGCCCCTTGCAGAAGGCGAGGATGTCTTCCGTCGTTGGGGCATGGCCGGCGCGCGGGATGATCCAGGCCATCACCTCTTCCCCATACCGTTCGCTGGGGACGCCGATGACCTGCGCGTCCTGCACGCCGGGATGCGTGTAGAGGAACTCCTCGATCTCGCGCGGATAGATGTTCTCGCCGCCGCGGATGATCATGTCCTTGATGCGCCCGACGATGTTGATGTACCCCTCGTCGTCCATCGTCGCGAGGTCGCCGGTGTGCATCCACTCGGCGGCATCGATGGCCGTGTGCGTCGCCTGCTCGTCGTTCCAGTAGCCGAGCATGACCGAGTAGCCGCGCGTGCACAGCTCGCCCTTCTCGTGGCGCGCCACGATCGCCCCCGTCTCGGGATTCACGATCTTCACCTCCACATGCGGGTGCACCCGCCCCACCGTGCTCACGCGCTTGTCGAGCGGGTCATCGGTCGCGCTCTGCGTGGAGACCGGCGACGTCTCGGTCATGCCGTAGCAGATCGTCACCTCGGTCATGTGCATGTCCGACTGCACGCGCTTCATCACCTCCACCGGGCACGGCGAGCCGGCCATGATCCCGGTGCGCAGCGACGAGAGGTCGAAGGTGACGAAGTCGGGGAGTGCCAGCTCGGAGATGAACATGCTGGGGACGCCGTACAGCGAGGTGCACCGCTCCTCCTGCACCGTCTCCAGCGCCAGCGTCGGGTCGAACGCCTCGCCGGGGACCACCATGCAGGCGCCGTGCGTGATGGCCGCCAGGTTCCCCATCACCATCCCGAAGCAGTGGTAGAACGGGACGGGGATGCAGATGCGGTCCTCGTGCGTGTAGTGCAGGGCCTGACCGACGAAGTACGCGTTGTTGAGGATGTTGTGGTGCGAGAGCGTGGCCCCCTTGGGAAAGCCCGTCGTCCCCGAGGTGTACTGGATGTTGATGGGGTCGTCGAACTGCAGCGACGCCTCGCGCTCGGCCAGCGCCGCCTCGCTCACCTCGACCCCGCGCCCCAGGAACGCGTCCCAATCGGTGTCGAGCACCACCGCCTGCTCGAGCTGCGGACAGTTTGGCCGCACGACGTCGAGCATGTCGACGTAGTTGGCGGTGCGGAAGTGGCGCGCGAGGAGGAGAAGCCGCGTCCCCGACTGCTTGAGCGCATACTCCAGCTCCGCCGTCTTGTACGCCGGATTGATGTTGACCAGGATCGCCCCCATGCGTGCGGTGGCGAACTGCGTCACCACCCACTCCCACCGGTTGGGCGACCAGATCCCGACGCGGTCGCCCTTGCCGATCCCGGCCGCCATGAGCGCGCGCGCCAGCATCGTCGTCGCGTCCCACAGCTGGCGATAGGTGGCACGATACGACTGGCCACGAACCACGAGCGCCTCGCGATCGCCGTGCAGCTCGACGGTGCGGTGCAGGGCCGCGCCGATGGTCTCGCCGAGCAGGGGGGTGGGGGAGGTACCGTGGACGTACGACAGCACGCGTGCGCTCCGGGTCGGGGTAGGTCCTTGGATACGCTACACCCCAACGAGGGGGCGTCCAGTGCGCGTCACGACGCGCCGCGCGGGGGGAGAGAGGGCCGGTACATCGTGTGTCGAGGAAAGCTGCCCGCTACAAGCCGCTTCCCTCCGCCTGATACACGATCCTTCCATTGAAGACGGTCATCAGGCAGCGCATCTCCTTGAGGTCAGCGGTCGGCACGGTGTACGGATCGCGATCCCAGATGGCGAGGTCGGCGTACTTTCCCACTTCGAGCGACCCGATCTTGGTCTCGAGGAACATCTGCCGCGCCGCCCAGATCGTGGCCGACCGGAGCGCGGTGCGCACGTCGACTGATTCGGCACGCCCGAACGGGTCGCCCCAGCTGCCTAACAAGGTCTCGCGCGCCACCGAACTCCAGATGCCGTAGCGAGCCGCATACGGCGTGACGCCGAAGTCGGAGCCATTGGCCCAGCGGATCCCCCTGGCCTTCCAGGTCGCGAAGGGATTGAGGCGCAGCGACCGCGCCTTCCCGAAGTTGGCAGCGTAGGTGTCACCCAGCCACCAGGCAAAGGTCGCCGACGGCTCGGGGAAGCCGGCGTCGAAGTCACGTTGCAGCTGCGCCATGAGGTCGATGGCGTGGTCCGACGGGATGTTGCTGTGGATGATCCCGTGCCGCAGCCCGCGCGTGGGCTTCGCCTTCAACGCCTGGGCGTAGCTGTCCATCGTCCAGTCGATCCCGCGGTCGCCGATGGAGTGCACGCTCACGTGGAAGCCGGCGTCGTGGTACAGCGTGATGAGCTGGCGCACCGTGTCGGGATTGCTCGCGGGATAGCCGCGGTTCCCTGCATCGACGTCGGTGTAGCCCTTGTTCCAGTCGTCGTAGAGCCAGGCGGTGCGCGCCCCGCCACTACCGTCGATGTACAGCTTGACGCCGCCGGCAATGACGTGGTCATCGCCGGTCGTCTCGTACGGACGGGTCATGGCCGCACGCTCGGCAATGAGGCGCCGAGCCCCGTCGAGGTTGCGTCCCCCTTGCCAGAGGGCAAAGACCCGCACCGTGAGGTCGCCCGACTGTTGCACCCGGCGGTAGGCCTCCCAGGTCGTCGGCGAGACGCCGGGGTCCTTGAGCCCCGTCATCCCTTCGGCGTTGAAGCCGCGCGCGAGGTCGCGCAGGCTCTGCTCCACCTGCTGCGGCGTGCGCGGCGGGATGAGCCGACGCACCAGCCCCTGCGCCGATTCCTTGAGGACCCCGGTCGGCGTGCCGTCGGGCGCGCGGTCGATGGTCCCGTTGGGCGGATCGGCGGTCGCCTTCGTGATCCCCGCCAGGCGCAATGCGGCGCTGTTGGCCACGCCGTAGTGCCCCGTGGTCTGCGTGAGGTACACCGGGACGTCGGGGGCGACGACGTCGAGGTCGCGCGCGGTGACGAAGCGCCGCTCGGCGAGCTTCCCTTCGTCCCAGCCGTGCCCTTCCGCCCACCCCCCCTTCGCCACCTTGGCCGCCTGCGCCCCGACCTTGGCGACCAGCTCGCCGATCGTCTTCACGCTGGGATAGGAGAGGTCGAGCCGCTCGGCATACCCCCCGCTGAAGTGCGCGTGCGCGTCGAGCAGCCCGGGCGTCACCGTGCGACCCCGAAGGTCGATGCGTCGCGTCTGCGCCCCCGCCAGTCGCTCGATCTCGGCGTTGCTCCCGACGGCCACGATGCGGCTCCCGCGCACGGCCACCGCCTGCGCCACGCGATCGTCGGGGTCGACCGTCAGGACCGTGCCGTTGACCAGGATGAGGTCAGCCGACTGTGCCGCGAGCGGCGCCGGCACCAGCGCCAACGCGCCGGCCGCGAGCGCCGCAGCAACGAGACACCGGCCCGTTGCCGCGGCGCGACGGGCGATCGAGAGAAGTCGCATGTGCACTCGAGCGGGGAGGAGGGTGCTGCTGGAGGGAGACGCGGCGAGCCGCGCCACGGTGCAAGCTCCGCTTGAGACACGTCGCTGTCGAGGGGCGCGCCGCGCCGCCCACCGTTCATCGCACATCGCGTCCACCGAGACTGGAGGACGAGCCGAGGGCGCAGGGAGAAGGCTCGGGGCGATGGCGCGATCGGACGGCTCCGCGCGCCGGGGGTTAGTGCGTGAGCCCGTAGATGAGGTAGTTGGTCGCGAGCTTGTATGCGT
>ERZ795044.174-NODE-174-length-55329-cov-6.837519_pt1 | contig 55329 bp, 47 predicted proteins | sample MGYA00375128_ERZ795044 | MGnify/ENA primary metagenome ERZ795044 (study PRJEB30173, sample SAMN05720213) | anaerobic digester metagenome | isolation source: active sludge of municipal wastewater-treating anaerobic digesters | place: USA | collected 2014-12-22 ...
ACCCTTTGGCCATTGCATAAAGATAACGCTAAGCAGCATAAAAGAATGTGAAAGAAGCGGGCTATTCTTCGCTGGCCTTTTTCAAAATTTCTTTTTCTTCCCTGGTAAGATGACTGTATCCCTTCTGGCTGATCTTATCAAGAATTTCATCAACCCGCTGTTGGGTTATATTGGATGTTTTATGAAAAGGACTCCGGTTTCCGGTATTATAAAAGACCTTTTCTTTTACAGAATAGTTCTTCCTGCTTTTATCGGGGTTGAAAAGGTTAACCCCCCAATGATAGAAACGATTCATCCAAACACTCCCATCAATTTTTTTCTTCAGCAACAAAACAAATAAAAGCCCGGCAAGCGCTCCGCCCGCATGTGCAAGGGGATAAGCGATGGGCAACCGGGAAACTGCCAGCAGGTCGATGCCGGTATACACAACAGTAATGATCCAAAGCGGTATGCCCCCATTGATATGACTAAAAAATCGATAGCCCGGTGATATCATAGTTGCTGCCAGGGCCACGGCCATCACAGCCGGGTTGGCGCCAAGCAGCCACAAATTATCAACAGTACCGGCAGAAGCAGGTGTTAAGTTTCCCACTGCAATGAAAAACAGGGCGCCGGCAAATCCGCCATATAAATATACCGGGATGAGTTTACTGTTACCGGTAAGCGCCTGCAGTACAGAACCGAAAGCCCATAACCAAAGCATATTGCTGATCAGGCGAAACGGAATGATGCGGCCTGCAGGGGCTGTATCGCTGAACATGTAGGTAAGAATTGTCCAGGGCCGTTCGGCCAGTTTACCGGCACCGGCCGGCAATTGAAACCAGGTCAATACATCTGAATAGAAGGCGTCGCCGGAATTACTGTTCACCGAAACCGCTGTTCGGATCACGAGCAGCACGAGGAAGAAGATGATATTAAGCGCAAAAAGCCACATCAGCGCATTGCCCGGCTGGCCCAATGTAAACCGGTGCTTTTTTATTTTGTACTCCTGGTAGCGGTCTGCTTCACCCATGATAATAATAAACTTGGTATAACAAAAGTACAAACAGTTGCTGCAACCGTTTGTCAGGTTTAATAGAAAGTTTTTTTGTTGGTCCTGTTCCATATCAGCACCAGGACAAAGCCCATTGCCAACCCGCCCAGGTGAGCAAAGTGGGCGATATTGCTGCCGGTGGAATATACCCCGCCAAAAAAGTCGATGGCAGCCATGCCGGCTACGGCATACTTGGCTTTTATGGGAATAGGTATAAAGAGTATGAACAGTTCCGTATTGGGGAAAAGGTATGCAAAGCCGGCAAAAATACCCATGATAGCGCCCGAAGCTCCTACCGTATATGCTTTGCGGAGAAGGAACTGGTATTGTGCCTGTGTATCGGGATCAAGTAAGGCGTGGTCGATATCCCAAAATTGATAGCTGTAATGACCCAGTTGTGCAAAGCCGGCAGCCAGCCCGCACACAATGTAAAACAGCAAGAACCGTTTTGGCCCCCAAACCCTTTCCAGCATAGTGCCAAACATCCATAAACCAAACATGTTAAACAGCAAATGTGAGGGCGAGCCGTGCATGAACATATGTGTTACGATCTGCACCGGCTTGAACACGTCTGATTTATAGTGATGCAGCGCAAACATATCTGCCACATTGTTCGGTTCAGCACCTCCTCCTATGAAAACCTGTGCCAGGTATACAAGCACGTTTAATATTATTAAATTCAACACCACCGGTGTTGTTCTTTGAAAATTATTTCCGTATGACATTATACAAATTTAGCGGTTATATCCTATTTCAGTTTCAGCAATACCACGCACTCAATATGATGGGTATGGGGGAACATATCCACCGGCTGAATTTTTTCCACCGAATATTTTTCATTCAGCAGGGCTATGTCCCTGGCCTGTGTGGCCGTATTACAACTAACGTACACGATGGTAGGGGCTGCTATCTCCAGCAACTTGTTCACCAGTTTTTCGTGCATGCCGGCCCGGGGCGGATCGGTGATGATCACATCGGGCCTGCCGTGTGTGGCAAAAAATTCGTCGTTGCATATTTTGATCACATCGCCGGTAAAAAATTCAGCATGATGAATATTGTTGAGCGCTGCATTTTCTTTCGCATCTTCAATGGCTTCTTCAATCACTTCCACCCCGATTACTTTTTTTGCCAGCCCGCTCACAAATATGCCGATGCTGCCCGTACCGCAATAAAGATCATACACGATCTCGTTGCCGGTAAGCCCGGCAAAATCACGGGCAATGCGGTATAGTTTTTCCGCCTGCCTGGTGTTGGTTTGAAAAAAGGATTTGGCCGATATTTTAAACAGATAATTCTCCAGTTTTTCAATGGCATAGCCTTTACCGGAATACACCTGTGGGGTAAGATCATAAATACTGTCGTTCCATTTTGGATTGATGGTGTACAGCAGCGTGGTTATTTCCGGCACCTGTTTCAACAAATGATCAAACAGTTTTTCCCGGTCTTCCTCCGCATCGTAATTCAGGCAAATGTTCAGCATCAGTTCGCCCGTGGTACATAAGCGTATGATGATATTACGAAGCCAGCCTGTATGCTGCCGTATATCGTAAAAAGTGAAATTATTTTCCAGGGCAAAAGAACGGATGGTATTGCGGATGCGGTTGTTTACATCGTCCATCAGGTAGCAGGTTTCAATGTCGATCACTTTATCAAAGATCCTCGGCACGTGAAAACCCAGGGCGTTTTCCTGTATGATGACGCCCGACTCCATTTCTCCGGGCAGTAAATACCGTTTGTTGCTGAACGTAAACTCCAGTTTATTCCGGTAGTGAATACTGTCATCCCCACCAACAATCGGCAGGATACCCGGCAGTTCCGTTTTACCAATGCGCCGCAGGTTCTGTTCAACTTCCTGTTGTTTATACTCCAGTTGTTTTTGATAAGGCAGCATTTGCCATTTGCATCCGCCGCAGGTGCCAAAGTGTTTGCAAAAGGGTTCTACCCGTTCGGCAGAAAATTCCTTTATCTGTAATGCCCGGCCTTCGGCCCAGTCTTTTTTGTTTTTGGTAAGCAGGATATCGGCCACGTCGCCGGGTACGGCCCCCGAAATAAAGATCACTTTTCCATCCAGCCTTGCCAGCGCCCGGCCTTCGGCAGCATAGCCGGTAACGGGGATGTTTTCCAGTACCTGTTTTTTATTTTTCTTTCGCACGGGGGCAAAAATACCGCTTAAATCATCCCGATTCGTTTTGTTAACGATTTGTAATTGTTAAACCCGGCCGGCCCCTTCCGGTGAAGAATAACCGGCGATTTTAAATACATTTGCTATCCTTTAATCACCATGAAAAAATACTATACACTCCTTCTTGCCCTTGTTGTTTTTAAGACCGGCATTGGCCAGGGTTACCAGGTAACGCTTAACACACCCGATTATAAGAGCGGCATCACGTACCTTACTTATTACATGGGCAGCAATTTTAATGTGGCCGATTCGGCTGCCATCAGCAATAAGGGTACGGCTGTTTTTAAAGGATCAACCAAATTACCCCCGGGTATCTATGCTGTTTTTTTGCCCGGAAACAGGCAGCGTGCTGAGTTCTTAATTGACAAGGAACAGGTAATATCCATAACCGTCGACAGCACCGATCTGATCAATAAAACCGTAGTTACCGGTTCCAAAGAAAACATCCTGTATGAACAGTACCAGAAATTTGCCGCATCAAAAGGAAGGCAGATACAAACAGAGCGTAACGCATACCTTTCATCGCAAACAAAGGAAGATTCGCTGCTGCACGAAAAGAATTACAACCAGTACAACAGGCAACTGAACGAATACCGGGAGGGCATCATTAAAAACCAGCCGAACTCTATGATGGCTGCCTTGCTTAAAGCTATGAAGGAGCCGCCCGTACCAATAACGATCCCGGTAACCAAACAAGACTCCCTCAATAATTACTACGAATACAAAAGCCATTACTGGGACGGCATCACTTTCATGGACGACCGCATCATAAGAACCCCTTTCTTTTTAAGAAAGCTGGAGCGCTATTACCGGGAAGTAATATCGCCCGCAGCCGACAGCATCATCAGGGATGTGGATTATAAATTATTGCTGGCCCGGTCGGCTCCGGAAATGTATAAGTTCCTGCTTAACTGGCTTACCGATGAATACATCAATCCAAAATACATGGGGCAGGATGCGGTTTTTGTTCACTTGTTTGAAAAATACCATAGCAAGGGCCTTACCAAATGGCTTAATGAAAGCCAGCTGGATGCCATCAGCCGAAGGGCCTATATGCTTATGTCGAACCTGATCGGTGATAAGGCCGCCGACCTGGAAATGCTGGATACCGACAACAAGCCGTCTTCGCTTTATAATGTACAGGCCGATTACACGGTTGTATGTTTCTGGGATCCCAACTGCGGGCATTGCAAAGAAGTGGTTCCAAAACTTGACTCCGTTTATAAAGCAGGCTGGAAGAATCATAACGTAAAAATATTCGGCGTTCTTACCCCCGATGGAAAAGATGCCAATGTAATGCCGGCCTGGAAGGATTTCATATCCAGCCGTGGCCTGGGCGAATGGGTACATGTTTATCAAACCAAAGAAACAGAAGCAAAGAATGTGGCCGAACAAAGGCCCAGCTTCCGCCAGTTATATGATGTTACCATGACCCCTACCTTGTTCCTGCTGGATAAAGAAAAACGCATCATTGCAAAAAAACTTACCTGGGAACAACTCAACGACCTGCTGGAGGTGAAATGGAAATCGCCTTCTTCGAACTAAAACAAACTGCTGATGAAAAAATTGTGTTTACTATTTGTACTTGGTATTACTGCTGCTTCTGCTTTTTCGCAGGCCCTGTTTACTTACGGCAACAAATCGGTTGATAAGGAAGAATTCCTGCGGGCATACAACAAGAACAAGACCCCGGTTACAGATAAAGAAAAGGCGCTGAGGGAATACCTTGACCTGTATATAAAATTCAAACTAAAAGTAAATGCCGCCCTGGATATGAAGCTGGACACACTGCCACAGCTTCAATACGATGCCCAGAGTTTCCGCACACAGATCGAAGACAGTTATCTCAATAATGAAAAAGCGCTCAATGTTTTGCTGGATGAAGCCTTCAACAGAAGCCAGAAAGACCTCCATGTACTGCATTTCTTTGCTGCCATCACTAATACAGCTAAGCCCGAGGATACTGCAAAAGCATATAAGGCAATTTCCGGTTTATATACTTCGCTGCATGCCGGAGCAACAGATTACAATAAACTGGTAGAAGCTGCCGGCGCAGAAAATGTGCGCCAGTCGGATATTGGTTTTGTCACCGCTTTCTCCCTTCCGTACGAATACGAGAACATCATTTATGGTTTAGACAAAGGCCAGGTAAGCAAGCCCTACCGGTCAAAGAACGGTTGGCATATATTTAAAGTGGTGGAAGAAAGAAAGGCTGTTGGTAAATGGAAGATCGCCCAGATACTGCTTGCCGTGCCGCCGGAGCAACAAGAAGTTAACAGGCCAATCCTGGAAAAAAGAGCCGACTCGATCTATCAATTGCTTCAGAAAGGCGCCGATTTTGGTGCTATGGCAAAGCGGTTCAGCGATGATAAATTAACCTATGGCAACAACGGCGAGGTTCCTGAGTTTGGTTCGGGCAGGTACCAGGTGTCTTTTGAAAACGAGATATTCAAACTCAGTCGCGACGGCGAGATCGGCAAACCCTTTCTTTCCGATTACGGCTACCATATTGTAAAAAGGATATCGCATACCCCCGTATCAACAGACCGTAATGATGCGGCTTACCTGTTTGAACTGAAACAAAAGGTACAGCAGGATACAAGGATAAATATTGCAAAAGACCTTTTTGTAAAAGAAGTGCAGAAACAGGTAAGTTTTAAAAAGACCGGCTCTGTTTCTGAACAGGACCTGTTTCGTTATGCCGACAGCGTCGTGAAAAACAGCGGGTCCGAAACAAGTGCTTATCCAATAAGCAATAAAGCTGTTTATAGTTTTGCCAAAACCAAGATCACCGGGAAAGAGTGGCTTGATTTTATAAGGAACTATAAAGGCAATGCAGAGCTTTATCAAAATGAAAGTAATGCGGCGCTGCTTGATAAATTCATTTCCACTGCCACATTAGATTATTATAAAAAACACCTGGAAGATTTTAATACCGAGTTCAGGTACCAGATGCAGGAGTTCCGCGACGGCAATGTGCTTTTTGAAGTGATGGAAAGAAACGTGTGGGGAAATGCCGCCGCCGACACAGCCGCTTTAGCAAAACATTACAACGCAAACAAAGGCAAATATTTGTGGACGGCCAGTGCCGATATCATTCTTTTCAATGGATTTAATAAGACCATTGCCAACGGGGCAAGAGAAGCGCTGAAGAGTGGTACCGACTGGAAAAAGATCGTAGAAGAATCCAATAATGGCATACAGGCCGACTCCGGAAGATTTGAGCTTTCGCAAATACCCATTGCCATTGATGCGAAACTTCCGGCGGGAACTATTACAGAAGTAACGATAAATCCACAGGATGGTTCTGCGGGTTTTGCAAAAGTGATACGCCAGTACGGCGAAGGCATGCAGCGCAGTTTTGAGGAAGCCAGGGGATTGGTGATAAACGATTATCAAAACATCCTGGAAGAAAAATGGATCAATGAATTAAGAAAAAAATACCCGGTAAAAATAAACGAACCTGTTTTCCAGTCGCTGCTGAAATAATGACATTTCTGTTACAAATTTTAAAACCTGCCTTCGCAAACTGTTGGCAGGTTTTTTGCGTATATGGGGTGAATAACAAACAAGGCTTCTGAATTATGCCCCTGCTGCATATTCGCTGACCTATTACCTTACCTAAAACACATGAAATATGAAAACAGTATTAACAGGGTTTCTATTGACTTTATTTTCCGTTATTAACGCAGACGCCCAGATATACCTGCAGGGTGGTTTAAATCTTGCCAACATCACAAAAACAAATGACGGTCAAACAGAAAAGAACAATATCCTTCCGTCGTTTAATGCAGGGATCATGGGACGCTGGGGTTTATCAAAAGAGCTGGACATTGAAACAGGGCTTTTGTTTACTGGTCACGGATCAAAGGCAGAAACTTATTTCAATGGAGGGAATGATTATGTAAAATCAAAATTTAATCCGTACTATATACAGGCGCCGTTAAATGTGGTGATAAAAATTCCCGTTAATAAAACTTCCGGGGTGTTTTTTCATGCTGGGCCTTATATAGCCATTGGTGTTACCGGCAGGTCAAAGATGGAGTCTAAGATCGGTCCGCTTACCTCTTCTTCTTCCCGCAGTATATCATTCAGCAACGACGATCCGTTTACTTCGCAGCAGGACGATGCCGCATACGATAAACTCAAGCGCTTTGATTATGGTTTGAATGCAGGCGCCGGCTTTGAATTTGAACACCTGATATTAAAAGTGAACTACGGGCTTGGCCTGGCGAAAATAAATTCAACAGAAAGCAACAACTCCCAAAACGATAAGAATAAATACCGGACGCTCAGTTTTTCAGCAGGCATTCCCCTGGGAAAATAATTAGCCCTTTTGATGAAAACTAAAAACCCTCTTGTTTGAAGAGGGTTTTTTATTTTAGAAAAGTTGCTTTACCACGTTACTAACAATATTCGGCCTGCCCAATGTATAATAGTGCAGGATGGGAACGCCTGATTTTTTCAGTTCCCTGGACTGGGTGAGCAGCCATTCGGTTCCTACCTCTTCCACCGCTTCGGGTGTTTTGCATTTTAGTATCTCGCTGCTCAATGCCACCGGAAGGTCTATATGAAATACTTTAGGAAGCATCGTCAATTGGTTAACACTGTAAATTGGCTTTAGTCCCGGAATGATTGGAACGTTGATCCCTGCTTCGCGGCAGGCTTTTACAAACGCAAAAAATTTTTCATTGTCGAAGAACATCTGTGTTACTATATAATCGGCTCCCATATCCACTTTTTTCTTCAGGTAGTGCAGGTCGCTTTCCATATTGGGCGCTTCAAAATGTTTTTCGGGGTAACCGGCCACGCCGATACAGAATTTTGTTCTGCTCGTATTCTTCAGGTCTTCTTCCAGGTAAATGCCCGAGTTAAGGTCAACCACCTGTTTTAAAAGATCGCTGGCATATTTATGGCCGCCGGGTTCGGGCAGAAAGGCCGTTTCATTCTTCGCCGCATCGCCCCGAAGCACCAGTACATTATCAATTCCCAGGTAATGCAGGTTGATAAGCGCATCTTCTGTTTCATTTATATCAAACCCGCCGCAGATAAGATGCGGCACGGTATCCACGCTGTACTTATTCATAATGGCCGCACAAATACTTTCAGTGCCCGGACGTTTACGTATCACTACTTTCTGAAAACTGCCATCGGCATTTTTCTTAAATACGTGTTCGCTGCGGTGATAGGTTACGTTGATATAAGCCGGCTTGTATTCCATCAGCGGATCAAGGTGCTGGTACAACGATTGAATACCTTTTCCTTTAAGCGGGGGCAGTATCTCAAAAGAAACGAGCGTGTCTTTCGCCTCTGCAATATGGTCTGTTACTTTCATCTGTTCAATTAAAATGCAAACTTACTTAAGTGGAGGCTAAAATGAACAGCGTGTTTAGTAAACGATCTGGTCCAGGAACAGGGAGCTGTGTTTGTACCAGAAAAAACCAACAATGGCACGGTTGCGGTATTGTGTTTTCCATACGATCCAGGCGTTCTTATTATACCAGATCAGGTCAACCCGTAAATTAGACCTGTATCCTTCGTAGTAGTTGAGTGGTATGTTTCCAATACCTGTTGCTGTGGTGTCTTTCATGGTTCTTACATAAAAGGTTTCCGGAAACCCGTCATTGTAAGTATTGTAAACGTCGCCCACCGAGGCCGGTTCCTTGCAAAACAGGCTAACATTATTACCTGTGTATTGGTACAATCCGTCGGCCTTCGGCTGCATCAGCCAAACTGTTGTATCTGTATTTACATCTACGATCCTCAGCCATTTCTGCCCGGCAATGGTATCCTCGCTCTTTGCCTTAAAGGTCATGATGCTGGCCTGGTAAAGGCTCCCGTCTTGGTGAAAGATATAATACCGGTACGTCCAGGTTGTGCCTACCCTGGGCGTGAGCGTTGTTGGGTTAACGCCTCCCTGGAACACGGTTCCGTCTATTTCTTTCTGGCACGAAATCATGGTCACTGCTGAAAGAAGGACGAATAAAATAACGGTGTTGATCCTGTTATACATCTTTCCTGTTTTACCGATGACCTGTATTGATCAAAGTAATTACCAAAAGAATACCTAGAATGTGATCTGGTCGAGGAATAAGGCGCTGTGTTTATACCATACGGGGGGAGGTATTAACGACCGGTTCCGGTACTGCAGCTTCCGTACAATCCAGGCATTGTTGTTGTACCAGATCAGGTCTATGCGTATACCCGATTTAAACCCCTCGTAATAATTTGTCAGCACATTTCCAATGCCGGTTGGAAGTGTATCGTTCACCGTTTGTACATAAAAGGTTTCTGCCGCTCCTTCATTATAGGTAATATAATTGTCGCCTGCCGATGCCGGGTATTTACAAAACATATTTGAGTTGCTGTTTGCATACTGGTATAATCCATCTGTTTTTGCCTGCAAATAATAAACTGTTGTGTCTGTGTTTACATCTACTATCTTCAGCCATTTTTCACCGGCGATCGTCTCTTCGGTTTTTGCACGGTGCGTCATGATACTGGCCTGGTAAAGACTTCCATCCTGGTGATAAATATAATAGCGATACGTCCAGGTAGTACCAACCTTGGGCTTTTGATTTGTGGGAAAAGGATTAATGACGCCACCGCCGCCACCGCTGCCAGTGAGGGTTCCGTCTATTTCTTTCTGACACGAAACCAGCGTTATTACCGAAATAATAAAGAAAAAAAGCAACCCTCCTGTTCTTTTGTACATGTACCCCTGTTTTGGTGATGATTTGGCAAATAAATATACTTAAAAAGCGGCGTATGCAGCACTTTGCCGGGTAAGAGGGCGAACCTTTTTATAACGCTGCTCACAATGGGCTGTTAATTATTCCACCGGTTCCTGTCGTTTGATGCTTTATCTTATTTTTGCTGCAAATATTTCATGTTGAATTTAACCATACAAACAAAGGGACTGGTAAAAGTTTACGGCAGCAGAACGGTGGTGAACAATGTTTCTTTTGAAGTAAAGCAGGGAGAGATCGTTGGTTTGCTGGGGCCCAACGGCGCCGGTAAAACCACGTCGTTTTACCAGGTGGTGGGTTTGGTAAAGCCCGATGAGGGAGAGGTTTTTCTGAACGACATAAATATTACCAAACTTCCCATGTACAAAAGGGCGCAAATGGGCATTGGTTATTTACCGCAGGAGGCAAGTGTATTCCGTAAACTAAGTGTGGAGGACAATGTGATGGCGGTGCTGGAAATGACAAAGCTCAGCAAGAAGCAACAAAGAGAAAAAATGGAGACCCTGCTGGATGAATTCAACCTGCAGCGGGTACGTAAGAATAACGGCGATACCCTCAGTGGCGGCGAAAGAAGAAGAACCGAGATCGCCCGGGCCCTGGCTGTAGATCCTAAGTTCATTTTGCTGGATGAACCCTTTGCCGGTGTTGATCCCATTGCGGTGGAAGACATACAGGCCATTGTGGCAAAACTCAAATTCCGAAACATCGGCATACTGATCACTGATCATAATGTAAACGAAACGCTTTCTATCTGCGACCGGGCCTACCTGCTCATTGATGGTAAAATATTCACCCACGGCACTGCCGAAGAGCTGGCCGGCGATGAACAGGTTCGCCGCTTATACCTGGGCAAGAATTTTGAGTTGAAGCGAAAGGATTATTTACATGATGAAGCTGCCCGATAATTTTTTATCTTGTTGGGTAAATGAAGCTGCTCTCCCCCGCCATATCCAAATTAGCCCGTATGCGCCTCTGGCGTATCGAGAACTGGAGCAGCCACCCCGTAGCCGTTCAGCGGGAAGTATTACAGGAGCTGGTTACCGCAGCCCAGTACACCGAGTTTGGCAGGAAGTATAATTTCTCGAAGTTATTTACACTGAAAGAGTTTAAAAAAAATGTTCCCATTCACGAGTACGACGATATAAAACCCTACATCCTGCGTATGATGGAGGGAGAAGAAAATATTTTATGGAACACCCCGGTTAAATGGTTTGCCAAATCATCCGGCACCACATCCGATAAAAGCAAGTTCATCCCCATCAGCGAAGAAAGCCTGCAGGATAATCATTTTAAAGCCAGCAAAGATGTATTGAGTCATTACTACAAAAATTTCCCTTCCAGCGACCTGCTTACCGGCAAAGGATTGGTAGTAGGCGGTTCTCACCAGATCAGCAAGGTAAATGAAGAGATACAGTATGGCGACCTGAGTGCGGTGCTGATGCAGAACTCTCCCTTTTGGGGGCAATGGATACGAACACCGGAATTAAGCGTGGCCCTGCTGGATGAATGGGAAGATAAAATTGAAAGGCTGGCACAGGTAACGGCCAATGAAAATGTTACCTCGCTGGCAGGCGTACCCACCTGGACGCTTCTTTTACTCAAACGCATCCTGGAAATAAAGGGCAAGACCACCATTAAAGAAGTGTGGCCCCATTTAGAACTCTATATTAATGGCGGCGTTTCCTTTGTTCCTTATAAAGAACAGTTTGATAAGATCATCGGGGAAAAAATAAATTACCTGGAAATATACAACGCCAGCGAAGGCTTTATTGCCGCACAGGTAAGCCCGGATGACGACGGCATGTTGCTGTTCACCGAACACGGTATCTTTTATGAGTTCATGCCCGTGGAAGAATACGCTAAGAAAGATCCGGTAACCGTTGGTCTGAAGGATGTGGTTGCGGGGAAAAATTATGCGCTTATCATAAGCACTACCGGCGGGCTCTGGCGTTACCTCATCGGCGATACAGTGCAGTTCACCGGTCTCAATCCTTATAAAATAAAGATCAGCGGAAGGCTGAAACATTATATGAATGCCTTTGGCGAAGAAGTGATCGTTGACAACAGCGATAAAGCCATTGCCATTGCGGCCGAAAAAACAAATGCCATCGTAAACGATTATACGGCGGCTCCGGTTTATTTCAGCGAAAACAGCAACGGGGCGCACGAGTGGCTGATAGAGTTTGAAAAAGATCCCGGCGATATAGCTGTTTTTATTTCGGAACTGGATAACGCATTGAAGAATATCAACAGCGATTACGAGGCAAAACGGCACAAGAATATTGCGTTGCGTATGCCCATCGTTCACAAACTGGCGCAGGGAACCTTCAGGGAATGGTTGCGCAGCAAAGGAAAACTGGGCGGACAGCACAAGGTTCCCCGGTTAAGCAATGAACGGCAGATACTGGAAGAAATATTGAAAATAAAAAATATCGGGACCCTTTAAGATTTTGATTTTATCTTGAGAAAAGAAAACAATTATCTATGAAATTATTAGAAGGAAAAACAGCGATTGTTACCGGGGCTGCCCGGGGCATTGGTGAGGGCATTGCATTAAAATTTGCAGAACACGGATGCAATATCGCCTTTACCTATGTGAGTGATGGCAGCGCAGAAAAAGCAAAAGCCCTGGAGCAAAAGCTTGCCGGCATGGGCGTAAAGGCAAAAGCGTGGAAAAGCAATGCCGGCGACTATGCAGCCTGCGAAGCATTTGTGAATGAAGTGCTGAAAGAATTTGGCGCCGTAGATATTTGCGTGAACAATGCCGGTATATCAAAAGATAATCTATTACTCAGGATGACGCCCGAGCAATGGGATGACGTGATGCAGATAAACCTGAAAAGCGTTTTTAACATGACCAAGCAGGTGATACGCCCAATGATGAAGGCAAGAAGCGGAAGCATCATTAACATGAGCAGCGTGATCGGCGAGATGGGCAATGCAGGCCAGAGTAGTTATGCGGCCAGCAAGGCCGGTATCATTGGCTTTACAAAAAGCGTGGCCAAAGAACTGGGCAGCCGCAATATCCGTTGCAACGCCGTGGCCCCCGGGTTTGTAGAAACAGATATGACACATTACTTAAAAGAAGGCGAAGGAGCAGAGAAGTACAAAGCAGATATTCCATTAGGCAGGTTTGCCAGCACCGAAGATATTGCCAATGTTTGTTTGTTCCTTGCCTGCGATATGGGCAATTATATCACCGGCCAGGTAATAAGCGCCTGTGGTGGATTGAATATTTGATCTTAGGTTCCAAAAAAAATCCCGGGTATGTTTACCCGGGATTTTTTTATGATGACCGGAATGCCACCGGGTGATCTAATTTTTTATGTGGCCCCAGAAAGATCCGAAGCAGGATGCGGAACGCTGCCAGCTCTACAAACAAAAAACACAAGCCCAACAGGATGATCAATGCCGCCTGGCTGCTGTGTACATACGTAAAGAATACATCTACGCCGATAAAGGCAGCCGTTATTGGAAAGCCAAGCATACCAAGCGCTGCCAACAGAAATAAAAATCCGGTTGTTTCCTGTTCGTATACATAACCATGGAAGCGATCGAGAGAAATATCATTATCGATACCTTTTATTTTTTGCAGGCAGTAATATCCCAATAAAAAAGCAAGCAGCACGCCGCTGATATAAAATACGGTCTCTGTAATACTGGTATGATCGGCATTTAACAACAGGGCGGCAATAATATAAATATGGCCGGTCAATAACCCGGTCCAGGCCTTTATAGCCGATTGACGGTACGCAAAAGAAAAAAGAATGATCGCCAGGGCAATGCTCATTAATATCACTGGCAGGCTTACTGCCTGGCGTTGCAGCATTTCCGGGTTAAGAAGACCCATTATTAAAATGGCGATCCCTGCAACGGCAAGAAGTGCGATCAAAAGATAAGACTGAAAGAACCGCAATTGTTTTCCTGCCCATTTGAACGGGCTCCATAAAAACCGGAACATAATGGCATCTAAATTCCATTCTTTGATATTCAGGATATATAATGAAGCTGTTAATGCAGATACAGGCTTTTGTTTGGGTGCCGTGTAATGAAAATACTGGTGATGCACCAGGTAATTTAAAACCGAAGGAGAAACCAGTAACTGGTAGGTTCTTAAAAATGCATTCCCTGCAAAATGGATCAGCACCAGCCAATGGAAACCCAACGCCGTTTCAATGAACATCAATCCTATTTGTGCTGCAGATGAGTAAGCGATCTGTGTTTTAACCGTTGGTTGTACCCTTGCAATAAGTGTGGCCATCACCGCTGTTAATGCGCCTATAACGATGATAACGATCTTGGCCCAAAGCATATCTTCCCAGAAAGGATGCGTACGCAACAGGAAAAAAACACCGATGTGTACACTGAGTGATCCGTAAAAAATAGCCGAAGAAGATGTAGGCCCTTCCATGGCTCTTGGCAACCAGGTGGTGAATGGGAACTGTGCCGACTTAATCGTAGCTGCCAGGATGATCATGCAGACGATGAACACCGCCATGGAAGTGTTGCCGCTTTGTACTGCCATCTCTTTTGCCTCACCCAGCTGGGTAAATGAAATATTCTGATGGGTAAGATGATGCATCATCCACATGGCAAGTATCAGCGAAATGTCACTTACCCGGTAATTGGAAACCGTCTTCAGTGCATTTTTTACGGGCAGGTAGCGGTTGCGGTAAAATGCGATCAGCAGGAAAGAACAAAGACCTTTTATTTCCCAGCCAATAAAGAGTGTTTCAAAATTTCCGGAGAGGATGATAAAATTATAGCCCGCAGCAAACAGCAGGATGGTGTTAAAGAACCGTTTATAGCCCTGGTCACGGTGCATATAATATTTACTGAACGTGGCTACCAGGAAAAACAACAAGGCGCCCACAATGCTGAATACTGCTGTTATTTCATCGTAATAAAATTGAATGGCAAAAACAAAACGCTCTGTTTGATACAGCGTGGCCAGTTTATAGCTTACCGGCTCAAGCCCGTTGAATATCCACCATATCATAAAACAAACCGACAAAACGATATAAGAAACCTTTGTGACACGTACAATGCGGCCGATTGGTTTTTCGTTTTTATTTTGCCAGAACAGCGAAATGAAAAACGCCAGCAGCGGCAATCCGGTGAACAAGATGAGCAGTTGATTCATTTGGTTTATTTCTAACTGTTATAATTAGTGGTTCTTTATTATTAATCCAGCAGGTACACCGGCAGGTTTTCTTCTGTTGCATGCACAATATGATTGGTCTCCATTTCTTTTGCCCCCTCAATGAACTTCTCCATGTTGTGGATCGTTTTTATTTGTCCGGAAGCTGTTATCGGTTCGTATCTTGCAAACACGCCCTTGCTGAAATAATAGAATTGTTTTTCTTCGGGATGTAGCGCCACGATGTGCACCCATTCATTCTTATACCACTCAAACACTTCGTCTGATGATTGGATCGCCTTTAAAACAATTTCGGGCCGGTGTTCAACGATCACCAGCAATCTCACCGGGTCGTGTACTTCTATCATCTGCCAGGGCAGGCCGGGCCGCAGATCACCATCGCTGCTGTTAGCCACGCCAAATAAGCCCATCACATTGTGAGGAAGTTTGGTTCCGGCGCCCAGTTTAATATTATCTACCCTGGAAAAATAATATTCCAGGTTGATGCCCCCGCAAACAAGGCCGATCGGCCGCATTACAGCGGTCAGGATCGCTCCATCGGGATCTGTAGTGTGATCATAACTGTTCAGAAATGCACGACGGTCGAGGAATAATCCCTTGGTTGTCTGCCTGCGGCCAATAATGGCAAGCGTGTTGGTGCCATGACCCAGTTCCGGCCTTGGTTCAAACAAAGAAACTGATCGGTCGTGAATGGCCTTGCGTACCTGTTCCAGCCGCTGCTTTGTATTGATCGAAGCAAAACGCCTGCTTCTTTCTTTTGCATTTAAATTCAATGCTGTTTCAAAACTCTGTTTATTGATAAAGTGGTCGCCGATATTCTCTGCGCCCAGTACATCCTCGTCGTAATACCCGATCACATCTGCAGCAGTATCGTGCATGCTGCCGATGAACCGGGTGCTATCCGGAATTAAAATTCCTTTGGCAGCCAGCGCTTCCCTTACTTTTTTATGATTAAGAATAAATGCCTGTACCCTTGCATTGGTGGCGCCGGGCCTTCCGCTGCAGGCGCCGCAGTCGTGTGCGCCGTGGTGCGGATTGTTGGCGCTGCTGCTTCCATGGGCAACAATATAAACAATGGGGGCAAAGTTTTTAACCAGGCCGATGCCCCGCAAAAAACCTTCGGCCCTTGTGATCATTTCATCAACCGTATAACCGATCTGCAATCCGTTCTCTACATCAGCGGGATTTTTATTTTCGATGGTTAAAGACGACTGCCTGTCCATGTGTCCATACGCATTTGAAATGGCCGGGCTCATTTTCGGACTGAACATCATCTGCATTTTTTTTGCCAGCGCCCAAAATCCGTAGGTAATACTTAATACAAAGCCGGTAAAAAATCCATGCGTGAGTTTGCTGTAGATCGGTTCCTCTTTTCTTGCTTCTTTTGCATTATACTCTTTAATGAGGTATTTGGGTGTTACCGGTGCCGGGCACAGTTTATCATAAAACCTGCTTCCCTCCTGCTGAAAATAAAACTCCACGCCAAAGAATCCCGGGGCGCCAAATGTTTCGCAGTGTTTATCCACGGCTTCGATATGCCTGCGGATGGAATCTTCCCGCTCATCGATACAAAAGATGGCCTGGAATGTTTTGGCGTTCGATAAAGATCTTGGCGAAGCAATGCTTATCCCTTTCAGCACCGAATCGTAATAACTCCATTCAAATGCATCCTGCCACAGTTCTATCACTTCTGCAAGTTCTGTTTTATCAACGCTGGCAAACAGGTCTGTTGGCGGCTCTGCTGCATGAATGGCCAGGGGTTGCCATTTTTTTCCAACCCGGTGGTTGAGTATATCCAGTTCCATCAGTAATTCAAATTCCACCAGTTCTTTTAGTGTGATCAGTTTTTTATCGAGCAGTGTTTGCGGATTGTCTTCCACCGCAGAAACAAAGCCGCTCCAGCCATGGTGAGCGAATTGCTGGTCGAACAGGTACTGTTCAAAATATTCTTCTTTACCAACAATGCTTTCTAAAAGTCCGGTAATGGAATAATTACCCGATAAAAATTTCTGTCGTACCCCCCGGGTTTTAAAAAAACTGGTGAAGCTTTTTTGCTCCAGTTCTCTTACACTTTCGGTAAACGACCGGCCGGCAACCGGAAAATCCTGGACGGCGATACCCTGGTCTAAAAAAGCGCAAAGGATGCGGAACAACAGGGGGTGAACCTTATTGTCTATGTCCAGGTGGTAAACGGTTTTCCAGTATTTTCTCAACTGCCCGATCCGTGGGTGGCTGATGGTATCGTACCTTGTTACGGTGAGTTTTTGTTTCCAATCGGAAAGGGCATTTTTCCCTTTTTTATTGACGATCACCATTTGCAGAATGTCTTCCCTGATACGGCCGGTCTTATACATTTCCCGGTATTCGGATAATTGCAGGTGTACCTGATAACCGAATATCTTTGATGCTTTAAAAATGGCATCATAAAATTTCATATGCTGAAATGCATGCAGGGAGTTGTGATGGATAAAATCCTTCAGGGCCTGCTGCGACGGCAGAAAATGTTTCAGTTCGTGGATAACATCTGCTTCGTTAAATGAATGATTGCCCATATTAAATAAAATCGGGTTGGAGATTTCCCCAACCCTGTTTTAAAAATTAATGCCGTAGTTCTGCTACACTGAATTTTGGATTTTTTTCATCCTTTATGTATAAAACATCTTTATAAAATTCCACTTTCCCGGTATCGATATTATACATGGCTCCCACAATACCGATCTCTCCTTTATCGAGCATTTCTTCCAGGATAAAGCTGCGCTCTATAATATTTTTTACCCCACGCCTCACATTCAATGCGGATACATTCTCAACAAATTTTCCATTCTTTGAATTCCTTTTATCGATGGCTGTTGTTTCTGATTCGGAGTAAACAGCCGGCTGCAGCTTTGATAATAGCTCGGTAAGGTTTCCCATTTCAACATGGTCGCAGGCTCCTTTCACGGCTCCGCATTTGGTGTGGCCAAGAACAACGATGAGCTTTGACCCTGCTACTTTACAGGCAAACTCCATGCTGCCCAGTATATCTGTATTCACAATATTGCCTGCGATCCTGATAGAAAAAACATCGCCCAAGCCCTGGTCGAAAATTAACTCAGAAGAAGTGCGGCTGTCAATACAGCTAAGTATAGTAGCAAATGGCCATTGCCCGTCACGGGTAGCATTCACCTGGGCCAACAGATCTCTTTGCGCTTTCAGGTTTTTTACAAACCTGGCATTCCCTTCCTGTAAAATTTCCAATGCCATCCTGGGTGTTAAACTTGCTTGTGTTTCTTTTGTATGAACTCTCATTTTAAATTTGATTGTTTTTTTAAAAATTTATTTTATGCAGGTTCAATAAAATTGACCGTTTCAACAGTTATGTTTTTTGTTTTAGCATTGCTTCTGAAATCACGGATAAGCTCCACAACGTCGTAAGCAATAGACCTGGAATTGGTGCAATCAATAATAACCTTTGAATTTGCCGGGATCTCCTCCAGCTCTTTTATCACACTTGCCTTATTAAAAAAGGAAACTTCTTCAGCCAATACAAGGTGATGCACTTTGTGTCCTTCATCACCGGTAACCGTTTCTTTCATATAGTGGGAGTTACGGTAACTGTGTCGCAACGTGTAAAAAATACCGAAGAGTATGCCGATGGTAATCCCTTTTAACAGGTCGGTTGCCAGGATGCCAATGACCGTGGCCAGAAAAGGAATAAACTGTTCCCAGCCTAATTTGTACATCTGTTTAAAAAGCGTGGGCTTTGCTAATTTATAGCCCACCATTAATAATATGGCGGCTAAACTTGCCAGCGGTATCATGTTCAATAACCCTGCTATTGTAATGGCCGATATCAACAAAAAAACACCATGAAGTATGGCGGATAATTTTGTTTTACCTCCAAAGTTAATATTGGCAGAACTCCGTACAATAACCTGTGTTATTGGTAAGCCTCCGATTAATCCTGAAACGATATTGCCCAGACCCTGTGCCTTTAATTCCCGGTTGGTGGGTGTAACTCTTTTATCGGGATCCAGTTTGTCGGTAGCTTCTACACATAACAACGTTTCCAGGCTGGCAACAATGGCCATCACAATGCCTGCTTTCCAAACTTCAAAATTTGTTATGGCTGAAAAATCCGGGAACGTGAACTGGTTGAAAAACTCAGTTAAATTCTTTGCAACCGGAAGCCGTACAACCTGGTCTTCGGCTAAACTAAAATCGAGTGTTCCCGCTTTAAACAGGTAATTCATTACAATACCAAGTATCACTACAACAATAGGACCCTGTATCAACTGAAAGATCTTGTGTTTTTTTGTCAGTACCGAATCCCACAATATCAGTATTGCCAATGAAATACCGGCTATCAAAACAGCGCCGGGTGTAACAAAATCCAACGCCTTTGCTATTTCAGAAAAAGTATTTTGTCCGTCTGCCTGAAAAAAAGCATCATCGCCTTCAACGTCCTTATCCCAGCCTAAGGCATGTGGAATTTGTTTTAAGATAATGAGAAGCCCAATGCCTGTAAGCATCCCCTTAATTACCGAAGAAGGAAAAAAGTAGGCAATAAAACCGGCTTTGGCAAAACCCAGGGCCAACTGTATAATACCAGCTATAACAACAGCCAGTAAAAATGCGGGAAATGAACCTATGGTGCCAATAGCAGTCAGTACAATCACAGCCAGACCGGCAGCCGGGCCACTAACCCCTAATGGCGAACCGCTTGCAATACCTACAATAATACCCCCGACTATTCCAGCAATGATGCCGGAAAAAAGAGGAGCCCCCGATGCCAATGCAATACCCAGGCATAAAGGAACTGCTACAAAAAATACTACAATACTCGCCGGAAGATCGCTTTTAAATTCTTTAAAGATGCTGTTACTCTTCATGAGAAACTGTTTTGATTTAATTATAAAAGAAATGTATTACCATCATAACTGATAATAAGGTTGCCTTAAAACAATAAGGTCGCTGTCACAATGCAGCGTCATTAAGAATAAATGAAAATAAAATTATAGTACGTTGGGCGGAGGTACCAGTAATTCGCCGTGAAAAGCGGTGTAGGTGCCTGCATTTTCAGTTTTATGATACTGCAGGGTTATGGAGAATAAACAATCTGTTTTGTGTTGGTCGTGCAGGTATTCTTCCGAGAAAGAAGTGATGTTCTTGGGTGTTTTTTCTTCGGTGCTGTTACCGAGCGGATTGGCATTCTCTTCTTCTGTTCCGGAAAGCGGCGATTGATCCGAACATGAGTTTGAATGCTTTGCCTGCTCCTGCTGGCTGGCATACACAAAAGGAGTGCTTACAGTAAGCCACATCAGCAGCAGTATCATAATAACCGCTGAGCCCAGTTGTAAAAAACTATATGTTCTTTTTCCTGCTTTCATGTAAGGGCTGCAAATTAACATATAAGTTTCTGCAAACCAAGCGTTCCGTTAAAACAAGGCTGCCGGATCCGGAAATTTTACAATCATCTAACAATAAGCATTAAAAATGGTTGAAATACAGGAAACCTGCTGCCTGGCTGCCTTAAAAACATCTGCATAGAATTAAAAAAGCCGGTTCAAGGGTGTACATTTAATATTTAAACAGAACCTGTTTTATGACCCCATACGAAAAATTATTATCAGACAACAAGGCCTGGGCGCAAAAGCAGCTGGAGACAGACCCCGGATTTTTCAAACGATTATCGGCCATTCAAACCCCGGATTTTTTATGGATCGGGTGCAGCGACAGCCGGGTGCCTGCCGACAAGATAACCGGAACACAGCCCGGCGAAATATTTGTGCACCGTAATATTGCCAACATGGTGGTGCATACCGATGTAAATCTTTTAAGCGTACTCGATTATGCGGTGAACCATCTGAAGATAAAACATGTGATCGTATGCGGACACTACGGATGTGGTGGAATTAAGGCCGCCATGAGCAGCCGTGATTTTAAACCGGTATTGAATATGTGGCTGAGAAATATCAAAGATGTGTACCACATTTACCGGCAAGAACTGGATAAAATAGATAATGAAGAAGCCAAAACCGACAGGCTGGTGGAGTTGAATGTGGTGGAACAGGTAACCCACCTGGCTCAAACCTCCATTATTCAGCGTTCGTGGCAAAACAATAGTGGGCCACACTTACATGGATGGGTGTATGGCTTAAAAGACGGGTTGATACATTCTGTATTGGAAATGCCTCCCGGATCTTATATCGATCCTTTGTATGCATACGAAGATCTGTAAGCTTAAACGCAAAGGAGCCATAAACCGTCTCCCTTTCTTTTATTTTTTTGCTTTGAATTTGTTTATCGCATTCCGGGTGAACTCACTCAGCACCAGTCTTCCGCTGATGGCCGCCCTTTCTTTCAACAGTTCATCCCAGTGTTCGGTTCCTTTCCAGAATATTTTTTTCATCTCGGCCATCGCTGCCGGGTTAGAGTGGGCCAGGGTGCTTGCCAGGCGATATACCGCTTCATCCATATTCTCAATGCTTTCATGCACTTCGGCAAACAATCCTTTTTTTCTTGCCCACTCCGTATTGCGCCAGTTGCCGGCATCAATGGCCAGTGCGCTGAAGGCGGCCGTGCCGATTTTTCTTTCCACAGCCGGGCCAACCACAAAGGGGCCAATACCAACGGCTAACTCACTTAATTTAATTTCCGACCTCTCTGTAGCTATTGCGTAATCAACTGCAGCGGCAAGGCCAACGCCTCCTCCCACACATTTACCTTGTATGCACCCGATGATAAATTTTGGGCACTTGCGCATGGCGTTTATCACATGGGCAAACCCGCTGAAGAATTTCAAGCCCTCCGCTTCTGTTTTTATGGATACCAGTTCATCAAAACTGGCGCCCGAGCAAAATGTTTTTTCGCCGGCGCTCTTTAGAATGATAACCCGGGTATCGTCATGCGTTCCGGCAAAATGAATTTCTTTGGCCAGTTCTTCCAGTATCTTTCCCGGCAGGGAATTGCTTTGCGGATGAAAGAACTCAATGGTATTGATGCCGTGTTCAATATGCGATCTTACATATGCTTCAGTACTCATAACAAAAAATTTCAAGTATAAATTTATACAATCTTATTGCGCTTTTTTAGCCACCATTGTTAAAATAGTTGCCACGCCGGTTATCTCGTTGGTCTCATCGATCATTTCCACCAGCCATTTTACAATTCCCTTATCAATATCATCGCCTCTTTTAAAATCTTCGGGTTTTTCTATTACCCGTTTATCGTTCAGTAATTTTTCCTTACAGGTAAACCGAATATGAATTTCAGCGCCGGGATAAACGGGTTTGGTAAAGCGTAATTCATCGATGCCGTAGTTAAGCAATACCGGGTTCTTTTCATAGCTGTCTACAAACAGGCCGGCCGCCATACTCATTATAAAATATCCGTGCGCCACCTGTTGCTCAAACATGGTGCCTTCAAAATCGGTTGTTTTGATGTGTGCATAGAAATGATCCCCGCTCAGGTCAGCAAAGCGGTCAATATCTTCTGAAGTGATCACTCTTTTTTCGGTTACGATCTGGTCGCCGATCTGCAGTTCTTCAAAATGTTTCCGGAAAGGGTGCTTACCCGGGTCTTTTCCGGCAGCGTATTGCTGGTAAACATGGGTGATGGCAGTGATGCTGGTAGGCGAACCCTGCAGAGCGGTGCGTTGCAGGTAATGTTTTACTCCACGCAATCCGCCCATCTCTTCTCCTCCCCCTGCCCGGCCGGGGCCGCCATGAATAAGCAGGGGTAAAGGTGACCCATGCCCTGTACTCTCCTTTGCACATTCATTATTCAACACCAGTATTCTTCCGTGGTGCGTGGCAGCACCCACCACATATTGCTGTGCAGTTTTATGATCGGCCGTAACAATCGTTGAGCACAGGCTTCCTTTGCCAAGTTTACTCAAAGCAATGGCGTCGTCTGTTTTTTTATACGGCATGATGGTACTTACAGGACCAAATGCTTCCACTTCATGTACTTCTTTTGATGCAAACGGCTGTTCATTCATCAGCAACACGGGCGACATGAATGCGCCTTTGTCTGCATCTGCATCCAACACGTTCACACTATCCAATGATCCGTAAATTATTTGTGAAGAAGCCAGTAGTTTCTGAACCTGTTCTTTCACTTCGTTGCGTTGTGTTTGCCCGGCCAGCGAACCCATTCTTACTTTTTCGTTCAGCGGATTGCCAATGGTTGTTTGCGAAAGCGAGGAAGCGATCGCCTTCCACAGGTCTTCCATTTTATTTTCCGGAACAAAGATGCGTCGTATGCCGGTACAGCGCTGACCGGCCTTTAGTGTCATTTCCTTTCTTACTTCTTTGATAAAGATGTCCCATTCCGGTTTGTCGGGAGTAACGTCGTCGCCCAATACAATACAGTTCAACGAATCGGCTTCCATATTGAATGAAACGTTCTCTCGTAGAATATTTGGGTTCGATTTTAGTAAAAGCCCGGTTGAAGCAGATCCGGTAAAGGTTACTACATCCTGCGAAGTAACATGATCAAGCAGGTCGCCGGCGCTTCCGCAGAGTAATTGCAAAGAACCTTCGGGTAATATTTTTGAAGCAACGATCTCTTTTACAACTGCTTCGGTTAAATAACTGGTTACCGTTGCAGGTTTTACAACCGCCGGCATACCGGCCAGTAAGTTCACTGCAATTTTTTCCAGCATACCCCACACCGGGAAATTGAATGCGTTGATATGAACGGCAACGCCTTCTTTGGGTACCAGTATATGCGTACCCATAAAACTGTTGTTCTTACTCAGGTTATGACTGTCGCCATCAATACAAAAGACCTCGTTGGGAAATTTTCTCCGCAGCGATGCATTGGCAAAAAGGTTTCCGATGCCTCCTTCAATATCCACCCAGCTATCTGCTTTGGTGGCGCCGGTTTGGTAGGATATTTTATAAAATTTATCAAGGTGGTTCCTTAAATGCATGGCCAGGGCTTTCAGCATATTGCCTCTTTCATGAAAGGTCATTTTACGCAAGGCCGGGTTACCAACTGTTCTGCCGTATTCCAGCACCTGTTTAAAATCAAGCCCTTTTGTAGAAGCATTTGCAATGGCTTCGCCGGTTACGGCGTTGTATAACTGCTGCCCTTCTCCGTCTCCGGTTATCCATTTGCCCGAGATATAATTTTCAAGTTTCATTCAATCGTTATTTTCCCTGCGAAGGTAGCCTAAAACAAAAGAGGCATAAAGCCTCTTTCTTAAAATTATTTTACAGCAATCCAAATTGCCGCAAGTGGTGTGTTACGTGTTTGTAATGCAGCAGTATCCATTCTTCAAAATTCAATTCGCCAAAAACAGGGTGCATTGTTTTTTTGCCGGGGTTGTTATTAAAGTACGTCTCAAAGTTTGCCACGGAGGCCGCAAGTTTATCGATGGCCTGCTCCATGTTTTCGTACCTGAGCGGCAATGGTTCTTCGCCGATCACATCCGTTGGCGCCTTCGTATTTTCCCTGAATTGTTTATCGCTCAGCAAAAACTCTTTGAATCTGGGCAGCTGTTCAACCGGGGTAACCAGGGGAAATTTTATCTTCTCAATGGATACATTAAAGAAGGCCGTTACATGCTCTGCCATTTGCTGGCCATTCATCTTGCCCCATTTCCCTGCGGTATCTGCAGACAGCGTTCTTACCTTCGGTACAAATTCCGTTTTGATAAAATTGAGTTTTTCGGTATCCATAGCTGTTGTTTGGTGCGCAATCTAAAACAAAAAAGCATCCCGGTAAGCCGGAATGCTTTTCAAATAAAGTTATTTCCCTGTTCAGGCCCGTTGATCGATCTCTTTACAAAGCCTTTCGAATATCTCATCAATAGAGCCTTCTCCTTTTACCATTTCCACCTTATCAAACTGTTTATAATAATCGGCAACTACGGCGGTCTTGTTGTGGTACTCGGTGATCCTGGCCCGGATCACATTTTCATTATTGTCGTCGCTGCGGCCGCTTGTTTCTCCCCGTTTCAATAATCGTTTTATCAGCTCCGATTCGCTTACTTCCAGGGCAAGCATTACAGCAATGGGCGCCTCTTTTAAATCAAGTAATTTGTCTAAAGCCTCTGCCTGGGCTGCTGTGCGGGGGAATCCATCAAACAAAAACCCCTTGGCATTTGGGTTGGCGTCCAATGCAGAACTGATCATGCCGATCACCACTTCATCGGGAACCAATTGCCCCTTGTCCATAAAATTCTGTGCTTCTTTACCCAGGGGAGTCTGGCGGCTGATCTCGCTGCGCAGCAGGTCGCCCGTGCTCAGGTGCTTTAAGCCGTATTTTGCAATTAGTTTTTCGCTTTGCGTTCCTTTGCCACTGCCGGGAGGGCCGAATAATATAAGGTTAAACATATTGGTTGCTATCGGTATGAAGATAGCAAATATAATAATCGAACTTTAAATATTCCTTAACAGGGGGCTTTATCTGTTGAAAATCTTAAAATACCTGTATTTCGTAGATAGAGAACTATTAATAACGAAATTTGTTGAACCAATGATGAGGCCATTCTTCTATATCGTGTTTGCTTTTGCCGTCTTCTTAGCCGGCTGCAGCAACCCTTCTGTTAAGCCAAGTAAAATAACAACCATGGACAGCACTAAAAAGAACAACCCCGTTTATTCCAATACCGACTCCGGGAAAGTAGATATCAGTAATGAGGAATGGAGAAAAGTATTGCCCGCCGATGTTTACAGCATTGCACGGGAAAAGGGCACCGAAATGCGGTTTACAGGAAAATACTGGGACCACAAAGAAGTGGGCACCTATTACTGCGCCGCATGTGGCAACCCGCTTTTCAACAGTAATGGAAAATTTGAAAGCAGTTGCGGCTGGCCAAGTTTTTTTGAGCCCATCAATAAAGGAAGTATCATCTATGCGCCCGATAACAGCCATGGTATGAAGCGTACCGAAGTAATGTGTGGCCGTTGCAAAGCCCACCTGGGCCATGTTTTTGAAGATGGTCCGCCGCCAACCGGTTTGCGTTATTGCATCAACTCTGTTATTCTCGATTTTGAAAAAGCAAAAGACGCTGCAAAAGGTTTTGAAGAGAAAGCCGATGTAAAAAAATAGTACTATATCAGCCGCCCGTACATTTCTTTTGCAGCTACGCTGTTTTTTTTGCACCTTCATTGTTCAATTATTTTTGACGATGAAAAAACTAACTGCCGCCTTAACGGGCCTGGTGATCGCCTCCGTTTTCAGCACCGCAATTGCACAGAAGTATTCTCTTTCGCAATTTAAAAATCTCAAACCCCGCAATATTGGTCCGGCCGGAATGAGTGGCCGCATCACTTCTTTGGATGTGGTGGTGGATAACCCCAATATAATATACCTGGGTTCTGCTTCCGGCGGCGTATGGAAAACAGAGAACAGCGGCAATTCCTGGACGGCCGTATTTGATGAACAAACCACGCAAAATATTGGTTCGGTGGCTATCCAGCAATCAAACCCTGCTGTTGTATGGGTAGGAACAGGAGAAGGTAACCCACGAAACTCCCTTAACCTGGGTGAAGGAATTTTTAAAAGCATGGATGCCGGAAAAACCTGGAAGCGGATGGGCCTGGAAAAAACAATGAATATCCATCGCATCATCATCGACCCCGTTAATCCCAACACTGTGTATGCTGCGGCTATCGGCAATCCCTTTTCTTCTCACCCCGAACGGGGCGTTTTTAAAACAACCGATGGAGGAGAGACATGGAATAAAATTCTATATACCAACGATTCTTCCGGTTGTGCCGAACTGGTGATGGACCCATCTAACCCCAACCGCATAATTGCCTGCATGTGGCAACACCGCCGCACTCCCTGGGATTTTAAAAGCGGCGGCCCGGGCAGCGGACTTTATATCACCATTGATGCTGGAAAGAACTGGAAAAAGTTAGGAAAAGAAGAAGGCTTACCTGATGGAAACTTTGGAAGGATCGGTCTTGCCTTTGCAACCAACGATTCACGCCGGGTATATGCCATGGTGGAAGCAACAAAGAACGGTTTGTACAAAAGTGATGACGGCGGAATGAAATGGGAACTGGTGAACAGCGAAGCAAGGTGGGTAACCAACCGTCCGTTCTATTTCCAGGACATACGGGTGGATACAAAAAATGAAAATCGATTGTATAATATCCACGACCAGGTGGAAGTGAGTGAAGACGGTGGTAAAACATTCAGCACGCTGATCCCTTATTCCGGTATTCATCCCGATCATCACGCCTGGTGGATAAGTCCAAAAGACCCCAACTTTATGATCGAAGGAAACGATGGCGGCATTGGTATCACCCACGACCGAGGTAAGAACTGGACCTTTGATGATAAAATTCCGGCCGGACAGTTTTATCATATCAGTGTTGATAACGAACTTCCCTATAATGTAATGGGCGGCATGCAGGACAATGGCACCTGGCATGGTCCTGCTTATACATGGATCAATGGCGGCATAAGAAATTATTACTGGAACAATGTGGGAGGCGGAGATGGTTTTGATGTGATGCCCGATGCAGAAGACGCAAGCTGGGTATATAGCCAAAGCCAGGGTGGTTCTGTTGGAAGAAGGAATTGGAAAACAGGTGAAGGCTGGTTCATAAAACCACAGGCGCTTGATCCTTCCTTAAAACTCCGCTTCAACTGGAACTCTGCGTTGGCCCAGGATCCCTTTGATAAAAAGACCATTTATTTCGGCAGCCAGTTTGTGAATAAAAGCACCGATAAGGGAATAAACTGGGAAACCATTTCCCCCGATCTTACCACGAACGATTCTGCTAAGATCGCTGCGTATCAAAATACCGGCGGTCTTACGATGGATATCACCGGCGCCGAAACACATTGTACCATCATCAGTATTGAACCATCAAGAAAAGAACAGGGTTTGTTATGGGTGGGTACCGATGATGGTGTGGTTCAACTTACAAGGGATGGGGGAAAAACATGGACCAGCTTCCGCGGAAAAATTCCCGGTCTTCCTTCCGGCTGCTGGATACCACAGATCAAAGCTTCTGCACATAATGCCGGAGAAGCGTTTGTGGTAGCCAATGATTATCGCCGTGGCGATATGAAGCCTTATATCTTCCGCACAACAGATTATGGAAAAACGTGGACAAGGATGATCGATGAGAATAAAGTGAAGGGATATGCTTTAAGTGTATTACAGGATCCGGCTGAACCCAACCTCATTTTTGTTGGAACAGAAAATGGTTTATGGATAAGCCTGGATAATGGAGTTTCTTTTGAACAATTCAAAAACGGTTATCCTTCTGTTTCTACTTACGACCTGGCCATACAGGAAAGAGAAGCCGACCTGGCGATCGCCACATTCGGTCGTGCTTTATGGATACTGGACGATATCCGTTCGTTGAGAAAGCTTGCTGCCAATAAAGGAATGAAGTTCAATAGCCCGGTTACTGTTTGTGCTGCTCCCGATGCCTACCAGGCGCAATACAGGCAGGCAACGGGTTACGACTGGAGCACTTATGGTTTATATGAAGCCGATAACAGGAGAAGGGGTGCGGCGGTTTCATTCTTCATCAATAAACCAAAACCGGATACGGCTGCAAAACAACAACCGGTTGCTGCCACAACACAGCCTTCGGCAACAGCAACCCCCGGGCAACAAGGTGAAGGACGCAGGGGACGTGGTCAAGGCGGGCCTGGTGGCGGAGGAGGAAGAAGAACCGACTCGGCAATGGTAAGAATCTACAACGCAAACAATGAACAAATAAGATCATTGCGATGGGCGGTTGATTCCGGCTTCAATAAAATGTACTGGGGTATGGAAGAAAAGGGATTCCGGCAACCGGGATCGCCCAAGCCACAGCCGGGATCGCCGGAGCCGGGTGGCCTTCAGGTATTACCCGGGAGGTATAAGCTGGTGATGATGTATTCGGGAAGTTCCGATTCAACCTTCATTAATATATACGATGACCCAAGAATTGGAAACCGGGATGATATTAAACTGGCGCAACGAAAAATGTATGATCGCCTGAGAAGGTCTTCCGATAAGCTAACCACCGGAATGGATCAGCTAACCGAAAGTGAAGAACTGCTCACTAAAATGCAATCACAGTTAAAAGGAGTTGAGGGAAAAGATGCCGACTCGTTAAGAAAAACAACCAATAAGATACAGGATGAGATAAAGGCAATGCGTGAGCTCATCAGCGGAAAAACAAGTGATAAGCAGGGTATATCCCGCAGCCCGTTTGAGACAACGGTGATGACCGCATTACAAACGGCACAGCAATCTATTGGTAGTAAAATGGTGGCGCCCGGTCCGCAGGTGGAAGCATTGGTTATAAACGCCGAGAAAGCCATAAAAGGCATGCTGGATAAAATAAACAGTTTCTATAGTGGTAAATGGGCTGATTACCGCCAGCAGGTGGAAGGAACGAAATTGAATTTATTTAAAGATTATAAGCAGATAGAATAATCCGTAACGGGTCTGCTCTTATTAAAAAGCATCTGGCGGCCGGCAGATGCTTTTTAATTTTTAAACAATGTCTCTCCGGGTCAATTTATTTCTTTGCCATGCCCCCTTTAAAATTTACATTTGCCCCTATAATAAGCGCTGTTTATGAGTTCAGGTAAATTAAGTATGCTGGCCGAAACCCTTATAGGATCGGAAATAGTTAAACTCGGCAACGAGATAAAAGAGCGCAAGAGGCAGGGAGAATTTATTTACAATTATACCATCGGCGATTTTGATTCTTCTCTTTTTCCAATTCCTAAAGAACTGGAAGAAGAGATCGTTAAGGCCTATCGTGATGGGTACACTACCTACCCGCCCGCCGAAGGAAATTTAGATCTGCGGGAAGCGGTTTCTTCCTTTACCAAAACATGGCAGGGTATTGATTACAGTACCCAGGAAGTTCTGATCGCCAGCGGAGGAAGGCCGCTTATCTATTCACTTTACAGAACAACGGTTGATGCCGGCGATAAAGTGATCTATGCCATTCCCAGCTGGAACAACAATCATTATGTTCACCTGTGCAATGCAGAGCATGTGATGATCAAAACCACGGCAGAAAATAATTTCATGCCCCGTGCTGCGGATATCGCCCCGCATATAAAGGGCGCTGCGTTGCTGGCCATATGCACGCCACAAAATCCAACAGGTACCACGCTGAGCAAAGAAGAGATGGAAAAGATCTGTGATCTTGTACTGGAAGAGAATAAGCGCCGCAGCGAGGGAGAAAAAAAACTGTACCTGTTCTTCGACCAGATGTACTGGACGCTTACCTACGGAGATATTCAGCATTACCACCCGGTTTCATTAAGACCCGAAATGAGAGCATATACCATTTGTGTGGATGCGATAAGCAAAGTGTTTGCCGCCACCGGCGTACGGGTGGGGTGGGCCTGTGGCCCGGCAACCGTAATTGCAAAAATGAAATCCATTCTTTCACACATGGGAGCCTGGGCGCCCATGGCAGAACAGAAGGCTGTTGCCAGGTATCTCCCGCAAGAACAGGCCATTAAAAAATACCTCATTCATTTCAAGTCGGAAATTGAAGAGCGGCTTACCCGTATTTACAGCGGGCTGATGAAACTGAAGGCAGATGGTTTTTCGGTGGATGCCATTGCTCCGCAGGCTGCTATCTATCTTACCATACAGGTTGACCTGGTTGGTAAAACCACCCCCGATGGACAACTGTTGCAGAAGCAGGCAGATGTTACCAACTATTTACTCAATGAAGCAAGCCTGGCTATTGTTCCCTTCCATGCCTTTGGTGCTGATGCTTCCAGCAACTGGTACCGGCTAAGTGTGGGTACTTGTAAAAAAGAAGAAATCGATGAGATGCTCCGGTCGCTGAAGAGTGCACTGCAGAAATTAAGCTGATACTAGTTTTTGCAATTCAAAAAAACAAAGGGCTTCAGCTCTCTTTGACGGATAAGTTTGCGGAGTTGTATATCGCTGTTGATGACACGGTATTTGTTGAGGTCTAAAATTTCGTGGGCAATAATTAAACTATCTATCCCTTCAATGCTGTACAGCAGTTGATGTAACTGTTCCACTTCATGCTCAATTGCTTTTTGAGTCATGATCTCATGATTGAACAAAACCAGTAAATCCCTGTTCGGATTGTTCATAGATTTTGGGGGTATTTAAACATCATTTGTATCCAACCATTCCCTGCTTATTCGGGCAACCGCATTGGCCTTTTTTTGAAGAAGAGCATCCTGCAGTGATCAATAAACCGGCAATAATAAGAGCGAATAATGTTTTTTTACTAATTTGTTGCATATTTTCAGGCTTTCAAGTTAAACAATTTTTAGAAAACTTTATTGTTTTCGTTTAATGAAAGACAAAAAAATTAACAGGCCTGTTATACTGGTTGCTCCAATGGACTGGGGATTGGGTCATGCAACCCGTTGTATTCCAGTAATAACAACCCTCCAGGCCCAAAACTGCTCAGTGATCATTGCCGCATGCGGACCTGGCAGGATTTTACTGCAAAAAGAGTTCCCCGGGCTGCTTTGTCTCGATCTCAGGGGTTATAATATACATTACAGCCGTAAAAGGAGCTGGTTACCCCTTACACTTTTTGCCCAGTTTCCTAAGTTGATATCAACTATTTATACCGAACACAGATGGTTAAAAAGAACAGTGAAACAGTATGCTGTTGATGCGGTTATTTCTGATAACAGGATGGGGATGTTTAACCGCAGCATTCCGTGCATATATCTCACACACCAATTAAGAATAAAAACAGGGAATCGTTTTACAGAACGGATCGTACAAAAAATTCATTATTGGTTCATCAGTAAATTCACCGAATGCTGGGTGCCTGATGTTTCTGATGAAAGTAACCTGGCAGGAGAATTATCACATCCGGTAACCATGCCGTCTATTCCGGTAAAATATATAGGTCCTTTATCAAGATTTAAAAAATATCCGGCCGAAAAAAAATACGATATTGCTTTTATCCTTTCGGGTCCTGAGCCGCAACGAAGCATTTTTGAAGAACTTATCCTGAAAGATATTGGCGGTTGCAACAAAAAGGCAATACTGGTCAGGGGCATCACAGATCCTGTTTCGTTAAACGAACCCGGCCCTTCTTTTCTGGAAATTCATAATAGTTTGGGCCGGGAAGAATTGAACCGGGTTGTTCTGGAATCAGATTTCATTATCGGCCGCAGTGGTTATTCAACCGTGATGGATATGGAGGCGTTGCAGAAAAAAGCGCTGCTGGTTCCTACCCCGGGGCAAACCGAGCAGGAGTACCTGGCTGAATATTTATCTGCAAAAAAAATGTTTTGTACCGCTTCGCAGGAAGACTTCTCCTTGCCTGCCGCCCTGAAACTGTTAGATGGATTTTCATTCCGTAATGCTGTTACTGGTCAAAGCATTCTGGAGAATGTTTTGGAGGAGTTTTTAAAATCGCTCAGCAGAAATTAGCAGTATAGATATTTATATCCTCTTTTTATCTTTTGCAGGTCAACCATTACGGAATACTCCGAGGCATACCATTCGTCGCTTTTAACCAGGCTTTCTTCCGGTAGCTCATTTAACTGTGAAGGAAATGCGGTACTGCCAAGAACGCCTGGCCGTATTTTTGGAAATTTATTGTTGGTGGATGCATATCCCACCCAGGATCTTTTTCCCGACAGAACATAAAAAACATTTTTAAAGAAGCGGGCCGGTTTTTTCTGTAAGAAAAGGTGAACAGGAAATCCCAGGATAAAAAAGGCGGCCAGGGCAATATCAAATAGTCTTTTGTTGCGCTGGTTAACAGGCTTTGCTATATGGTACTTCTTTACCGCTGCCACATAATCGCCGCTTACATTCTTACTGTCGCTGCCCACAATACTCCGGCTGCCGGATGCATGAAATTTATTACGGGTGGCGGCAGGTAATTTGTTGATGAGGCCGATTATTTCTTTGAGGCGGAGGCCGTTTTCGCAAAAGATCACTTCCCGTATCCGGTATTTTTGTATCAGGTTAGGCAATTGTTCAATGCTGCCCAGCGTGGTGGAATTTTCTTCTTTTAAAGAAGCCGGGCCAACCCTTCCCAGCACCCGTTCCTGCATGCCAACGTTCATCATCAGTTTGTTAATGGCAATAAAATCGCTTTCATTTGATACAACAATTGTTTGCCTTTTCTCTTCTTCTTCATCATCGGTATCAAGCAGCCTTGCTTGTATAAAAAACTGCCGTAACAGGTTCATTACAACAAATGCCAGTATGATCCCGAAGAGAAGGATGCCCCTTGAAAAACGCAGGCTTTCCGGTAAAAGACCGTAGCCGCTTACTATGAACAGCCCGGCGATTACGGTAGACCGTACCAGTTGCGATTGCCGGTATCCTTTATCATAGAGGCCCGAATAATAGGACACAATTAAAAAAACAGCCGTAAAAACAGGAAATGCGATCTGTAATATATTGGGTGAATAATTTACATCCTGCCGGATATAATTACTCCAGAAATATTTTATTATCCAGAAGCTGGTCAATATGATCCCCGCATCCAGTATAGGAAGGCCCGTTTTTTTAAACAGGTTGCCTGTTGCTGCCAGGGAAGCCCTTATAAGGATCCCCACTTGTACGAGGAATGTAAACAACCTTGCCTTACTGCCGCTGTAATGCTTTTTTACAAACAGGCTCATCGCCATATAAAACATGCGCACATAATTCATGCTTCCCCGCTTGGTACTTTCTCCTTTAAAATGAATGATACTGCTTTCGGCAAAATAAAAATTCCGGTATCCGGCTTTTTGAATGCGGTAACTAAGGTCCACATCTTCGCCATACATGAAAAAGGTTTCATCAAAATTTCCAATCTCTTTTAGAATGTTCTGCGGCATCATCATAAACGCACCGGCCAGTACGTCTACTTCGTGGTTTTCATCTGCGGAAAGATGCCCCAGGTGATACCTGGCAAATGTTTTTGACCGGGGAAACAGTACAGAAAGTCCCGAAAGTTTATATAACGACGTCAGGGGAGAAGGGAAAGCCCGTTTGCTTTCTTTCAAAAACCTTCCGGATCCATCGATCATCTTAATGCCCAAAGCCCCTGCTTTTTGCTGTGACTGGAGAAACTGAATGCTTTTTTCAAAACAGTCTTCCGGAACCAGCGTATCGGGGTTCAAAAAAAGAATGTACTCGCCCTTAGCAACAGCAATGGCCCGGTTATTTGCTTTTGCAAACCCTTCATTGTTGCTGTTCCATATAAACTTTACTCCGGGAAAAGCCGGTTCAAGAAATTCCCTGCTTCCGTCGGTTGAGCAATTGTCAACCACTATGATCTCCGCCTCCAGGCCAACACAGGCTTTCTGAACCGAATACAGGCACTGCTCCAGGAAATACTTTACGTTATAGTTTACAATTATAACCGACAATCGCATATTCAAATATAGTAAAGAAGCCTTTGTATCTTTGCGCCATGTTAAAAACCACACTGTTGAATGCGGTAGAAGCCGGGGCACAAGAGCTCAGGCGTTATTTCAATAACGAAGACCTTAAGATCAGTAATAAGGAAGGCATCAATAACTGGGTTACCGAAGCCGATCATGCCGCTGAAAAAGCGATCATTGATGTGATAAAGGCGCAGTACCCCGATCATTTTATTTTAAGCGAGGAAGTGGGTGAAATAGTAACCGGCAGCGAAGTAAAGTGGATCATTGATCCCATTGACGGCACCATCAATTTTGCCAGTGGTATTCCTATTTGTGCGGTCAGTATCGGTGTTGAAAAGAACGGCGAGATGATCCTTGGAGCCGTGTTCAACCCGTTCATCAACGAATTATTCTTTGCCGAAAAAGGCAAGGGCGCTTTTCTCAACGATAAAAAGATCAGCGTAAGCAAAAAAACAGAAGTTATTCATAGTTGCCTGGTTACCGGTTTTCCTTATACCTACCTGGATATGGAAAACGGACCCTTACAGGTGTTCGAACGGTTTGTACGCAAGGGCGTTCCCGTTCGCAGGCTGGGCAGTGCTGCCATCGACCTTTGCTGGGTTGCCGCCGGAAGATTTGAAGGTTTCTTTGAACACAGCCTCAGCGCCTGGGATACGGCGGCAGGATACCTGATCGTGGAAGAGGCCGGAGGAAAAGTTACCGATATGAATGGGGATAAATATTCGCCCTACCAGAAAAAATTAGTGGCTACAAATGGATTGATCCACGACGAATTGATCGAAGTGATACATAACAGAAAGCAATTGGGCTAAGAGACCGAAAGAGGTAAACGATGGTTTCTCTTTCTACTCCTTTGCTCGTTCTCTGGCAAAAAAATAATTACATGGAACAAAGAACAGAAATAGCTGACCTGGGCGAGTTTGGTTTAATCGATCATCTTACAAAGAACAACGAGACAAAAAACAGCTCTACCGTTGTTAGCGTTGGTGACGATGCGGCGGTGATAGATCATTTTGGCAGGCAAACGGTGGTAAGTACCGACCTGCTGGTAGAAGGCATTCATTTTGACCTGATGTACACCCCCCTTAAACATCTTGGGTATAAATCGGTGGTGGTTAACCTCAGCGATATTTATGCTATGAACGCCACGCCTACACAAATTTTGCTGAGCATTGCCATCAGTAATAAATTCAGTGTGGAAGCGCTGGATGAATTTTACGAAGGGGTTTATGCCGCCTGTGATAAATATAATGTTGACCTGGTGGGCGGCGATACCACTTCTTCACAACGGGGTTTTGTGATCAGCATTACCGCCATTGGCGAAGTGGCTCCTGACAGTTACGTTAAAAGAGACGGTGCCAAAGTGAACGACCTTATTTGCGTAAGCGGCGACCTGGGTGGTGCGTTCCTGGGATTAACCATACTGGAAAGAGAAAAGAAAATATTCCAGGAAACCGGCGCCCAACCTGACCTGGAGAACAGGGCCTATATTGTCGGCCGCCTGTTAAAGCCGGAAGCAAGGAAAGATGTGATCGAATATTTTGCGCAGCACAATATCGTTCCCACCAGCATGATGGATATCAGCGACGGACTGAGCAGCGACATATTGCATATCTGCAAACAAAGCAAGGTGGGTTGTGTGTTGTACGAAGACAAGCTGCCCATCAATGAAGAATCGAAGGACTTTGCCTATAAACTTGAGCTGGATCCCACCGCCTGTGCATTAAGCGGCGGCGAAGATTATGAAATGCTGTTCACGGTATCGCAGGCGGATTATGAAAAGATAAACGCCAACAACGGCCTCAGCATAATTGGGTATATTACAGACGCCAAAGAGGGAAAAACGATCATTACCCGCGGCGGAAATAAACACGAACTGGTTGCACAGGGATGGAATCATCTGAAATGATCCGCCTGCAACTCTACACAATCTGTCTCAGACCGAAAATGAAATTATTAAAAACCATTCTTTTCTTTTTCCCGGTTCTTTATTTGTTTTCCTGCGCCACTTCAAGTAAAACCTATTCTCCGTCAAAAAAATACTCCCAACAAGCATTGCGGGAAGATTATTCGCTTCTGCGGAATATACTGGAACAAAAACACCCTTCGCTTTACTGGTACACAAGTAAGGACAGTATGGATATGTTTTTTGACAAGTACTACCAGGATATCAAAGACAGTATGACCGAGCAGCAATTCGGCTGGAAGATCATTGCCCCGCTTACCGATAAGATCCATTGCGGCCACACCAGTTTTGGTATGAGCAAAGCCTACAACAACTGGGTGGCAGATAAACGGTTTTCTTCCTTCCCGCTGTTCATGAAATTCTGGAACGATACCATGGTGGTGACCAATAACATGAACCGGAAAGATTCGGTGCTTAAAAGAGGAACTTTGATCAGGTCGGTGAATGGTATGAACAGCACGGCGCTTACCAATACCATGTTTGGTTACATGACAGAGGACGGGTATGCCAATAATGTAAATTACATCCGCCTAAGCGCTAATTTTCCTTATTACCACCGGAATATTATCGGGCTAAGTAAAAATTATGAAGTGAGGTACACAGACAGTTTGGGTAACGAACGAAGTATCGTCATCCCTGTTTTTGAACAGAAAAAAGACAGCAGTCCAAAAATAAAACCCGTGGCGCCGGTTCAAAAGGAAAAAAGGGAAACAAATAAACGAAGGTTGCAGGAGCTGCGCTCGCTGGCTATTGATACTGCCAACAATACGGCAATTATTACCTTGAACACATTTTCATCAGGCCGGTTGCGCAAGTTTTACCGGCAAACATTCCGGTATATAAGAAAGGCCGGTATCACAAATGTGATACTTGATCTTCGCAGCAATGGCGGCGGAAGAATTAATCTTTCAACCCTGCTCACTAAATATGTAAGCCGCCGGAATTTTAAAGTAGCCGATACTTCATTTGCTGTGGTAAGATCGCTTCGTCCCTATACCCGGTATGTAAAGAATGGTTTTGTTCAAAACCTGGGGCTCTTCTTTCTTACCAAAAAAAATAAAGATGGCTTATTTCATTTTGGTCATTGGGAGCGTAAAACCTATAAGCCAAAAACAAAAAATCATTTCTCAGGTAATCTTTATGTACTCACCAACGGTTCTACTTTTTCTGCATCAACCATTTTTTGCAATGCGGTAAAAGGCCAGCCGGGCGTGCTTTTGGCGGGCGAAGAAGCCGGTGGCGGCTGGCACGGAAATAACGGTATTCTTATTCCGGATATCATTCTTCCCAACACCCATCTCCGGGTAAGGCTTCCTTTGTTCCGGCTGGTTCAGTATAACCATGTGCCCAAAGATGGCCGGGGAGTGGTACCCGACCTGTATATCGGTACCGATTACAATGCACTAATGAAAGGGGTTGATAAAAAAATGCAGGCGGTTATGCAATTGATCAAAGAAAGCAATGCACGCAAATAGTATTACTGTATATTGAATGAGTCAGCGTCTTTCCAGAAAGGAAATTTTTCTCTTACTTCTTCCAGTTTTTCTTTTTGCAGGGTGATAGTGAACACGTCTTCTTCATCGGCCATGTGATACAGCACCTGCCCAAGCGGATCTATGACCAGGCTGTTACCGCTGTGATAAATATTATTACCATCTGTTCCCACCCTGTTCACGCCAATTACGTAACATTGATTTTCGATGGCCCGTGCACACAACAACGTTTTCCAGGCATGGCTGCGCCGTTCGGGCCAGTTGGCAACATAGATCAACAGGTCGTATTCGGCACCATCCTCTTTTATTTGTTGCCGGGACCAAACCGGGAACCGCAGGTCATAACAAACCTGCAGGTTTATTTTCCACCCTTTTACTGAAGCGATCAGTCTTTTGTTTCCGCCGCTATATTTCTCATCTTCTCCCGCATAGGCAAACAGGTGGCGTTTATCATAATGACCATATTGTCCGTTGGGCAGCATCCATATTAAGCGGTTGTAAAATTTCCCCTCTTCTTCAATGATAACACTTCCGGTAAGTATGATCCCGTTCTCCCGGCTAACCCGTTGCATCCATTGTATGGTTTCGCCATCCATTTTCTCGGCAAGCAGCGATGGGTTCATACTAAACCCTGTGCTGAACATTTCGGGCAATACAACAATTTCTGTTTTCTCTTCTATGGAAGCAATTTTTTGTTCCAGCATGTGCAGGTTGGCTGACTTCTCTTCCCATAACAAACTGGTTTGAATGGTGCTGATGGCGAGGGTTGACATGAAATTCTGTTATATACAAATTTACGGATTGAATGAATAGAACCGTTCAGAACCTGCGTAGGTTTGCGTTTTAACGGCCATTTAAAAACAAAAGCCTACTTTTGCGCTCCACTCCTTTCATAAGATACGCCTGTTGCAGGCCAATGTGGTAAACAAATATTCCCGCTGATTCAGAAAATGCAACGTCTTTGCCAGCCTTATACTAAATAAACCATTTAATGGCATTTAAAAAATTAGACCTGATTGATCCCATCCTTAAAGCATTGGATGCAGAAGGATATACAACACCCACGCCCATCCAGGCACAATCTATTCCCCTGATACTGGAAAGAAGGGACCTGCTTGGCTGTGCACAAACCGGAACCGGAAAAACGGCCGCCTTCGCCATTCCCATCCTGCAGATCTTACACCAGCAAAAACAGGAAGAGCGTGGGCCACGTAATATTAAAGTGCTGATCTTAACCCCCACCAGGGAACTGGCGATACAGATCGACGAAAGCTTTGCGGCTTATGGAAAACATACCGGGCTTTCACACACTGTTATTTTCGGCGGGGTATCACAGTTACATCAAACCAATATATTACGGCGGGGGGTCGACATACTGGTTGCAACGCCCGGAAGGCTGCTTGACCTGATAAGCCAGGGTTTCATTGATCTGAAATACCTTAAGATATTTGTACTGGACGAAGCCGACCGTATGCTTGATATGGGTTTCATTCACGACGTTAAGCGCATCATCACCAAATTGCCGATAAAAAGGCAAACGCTTTTTTTCTCGGCTACCATGCCGCCTGAAATTCAAAAACTGGCGAATGTATTACTGACAAACCCGGCTAAGGTAGAAGTTACGCCGGTGTCATCTACTGTTGATGCTATTGAGCAAAGTCTTTATTATGTTGATAAGAAAGACAAGCCCTCTCTGTTATTACACTTATTAAAAGACGAGAAGATCGTTACGGCGCTGGTGTTTACCCGAACAAAGCACGGAGCCGATAAGGTGGTAAAATTTTTACACAAGCATGATATCACTGCTGCGGCCATTCATGGAAACAAATCGCAGAATGCCCGGCAAAATGCGCTGAGTAATTTCAAAGGTGGAAAGATCCGGGTATTGGTTGCAACCGATATTGCGGCCAGGGGAATTGATATCGACGACCTGTCGCATGTTATTAACTTCGAACTACCCGATGTACCCGAAACCTATGTACACCGCATTGGCCGAACCGGAAGGGCTGGTAATACCGGTATCGCTATCTCATTTTGTGATGCGGAAGAAAGAGATGAATTAAAAGACATTCAAAAGTTGATTGGTAAAAATATACCGGTGATTGACGGCCACCCGTATCCCCTGAGTATTGATCTTTCTGCTCCTCCTGTAAGAACTCCGCAAAAAACAATGCCGAAACGTTCCCGGGGGTTTGGAAATTTTGATAAGGCCAAGGGCCGGAATTTTAACAACAGGTATAAAACAAGCCGTGGCTAACCAATATACCCAGTAACCACATTATATTGGGTGTGGCAACGCTGTATATTACAGCAAAAAAATTTTATGAAACAATTCCTTGGTCTTTTACTTATTGCTTCAACAATTACCCTGTTGAGCGCCTGCAACAATGAGGTTGCTAAAACAGAGCCTGTTGCTGCGGTTTTTAGTCTTGATAGTGTTAAGGCGGCTATCGAAGTCAGTAATAAGGTTTTCGGCGAGTGCTGGGCTACCGGTGATTCTGTCCGGTTTGCCGGCTGTTATACAACGGATGCCTGTATTAATCCTCCCAACCTGCCCAGGATGTGTGGATCAAAAGCGATCACCGCTTTTTTTAATGGGGGTTACCAAATGGGGGTGCGTAATATTAAAATCACTACCGAAGAGGTCATGGGTGAAGCCGGGGGCGTAGCAGAAATGGGTACCTACGAAATGTTCGGGGACAAAAACATGTCTTTGGACAAAGGAAAATTTATTGTGGTTTGGAAACAGGAGAACGGGAAGTGGAAAATGCACCGGGATGTATGGAACAGCGATACCACGCCGCCACCGCCTGCAAAATAATTTTAATTTACGTTTTTAAAAAACCGGGGTTTATCCCGGTTTTTTATTTGCCGGTTCTTTCAAAATAAAATTCCTACTTTCATTTAGCCTTTTAAATCTTTTATTATTCCTGTTATGGCGCCGCAGAAATATTTCTCTTATTTACTGAATCCGCTGGAGTTGCTGCGTACCAAAAAAGTATTGCAGGTAAATCAGCCGGTTATCGCCGAAAGAAAAGAACCGGAGCAAACTTCCATTTTTGTTTTTGATTATAATTCATCAGGTGTGACTTTTAAACAGACAAATCATGTTCCCGATTGCTTTCCGTACATGGATTCTCCAACGGTGTCGTGGCTGAATGTGGATGGTTTGCGCAAAGCGGATGTGGAAACGATCTGTGCACATTACGGCATTCATAACCTGATCGCCGAAGATATCCTTAGCCTTGGCCAGCGGGCCAAAACAGATGAGATCAATGGTTTGCTCTTTTGCCTGTTAAACATGTTGTATTTTAATGAAAAGGATTCCGCGGTGGAATTTGAACAGATAAGTATTGTATTGGGTAAAAATTTTGTTATCAGCTTCCAGGAAGATCCGGAAAGGGATGTTTTCAATCCGCTGCGGGAACGGTTAAAAATAAACAATACCAAGCTCAGGCAAAACGGTGCTGATTTTTTATTCTATTCGCTTATCGACATGATCGTTGATAATTATTTTGTGGTAATGGAAAAGCTGGGAGAAAAGATCGAGGAGCTGGAAGAAGATATTGTGCGGCGGCCCAACACCAGGAGCCTTGCAAAAATAAACCTGTTGCGTAAAGAGATGATCGTATTAAAAAGAAGCGTGGCCCCGGTGAGAGAACTGGTGAGTGGTATATTGAGAAGCGACACCGAGTTGATCGAGGAACGTACCGGGAAATATTTTAAGGATGTATACGATCATATCTTACAGGCAAACGACGTGGTGGAGAACTACCGGGATATGATGATGAACCTTCACGACCTGTACCTTAGTAATGTAAACCTTAAAATGAATGAAGTGATGAAGGTGATGGCGGTAGTGACCTGCCTGCTTGCTCCTGCCACGGTCATTGGCGGTATTTTTGGGATGAACTTTGAAGTAATTCCTTTTGCACACGAAAAAGTCGGCTTCTATTCTATTGTGTGCCTTATGATTTTTATCCCCCTGGTTATGCTCTATATATTTAAAAGGCGGGGATGGTTCTAGTTTCTTATTTTTTCTTGTAGATGGGCACTGTGCTGCAGGGCTCGCCATACATGATACTCTTTGCCAGTGGGCGCAGGAGGTTGGTGGCGCTGATGTATGCCGATTCGGGAATGGGTTGCTCTCCACAGCCTTTTATTACAACTCTTTTATCCCTGTACGCTTCGGGATCAATGGCTGAAATATTTTTTAGAAGCAGGGTTTGCTTCAGGATATTCTCGTCGCCAAAAATAATTTCTTTTGCAACGGGTTGAAGATAACTTGCTGCCAGCATATATGCCCACATGGGTATTACTGCGTCGGCTGAGCAGGTGATGGCAATATTCTTTCCGGTATACGGAGTAAGGTCAAGGACCTTCAGCGCTTCCCGGAAATCTTTTTCCTTTAATATAAGCCCCATGAATAAATGGTCTTTCATATCAAACAGAACGGCCTCTTCTTTTGGATAAAATTCTTCCAGGTCAAGGGTTATCAATCCGCTTTCGGAAACCTTATTTACTATCGGTTCATCCATGCTGCAAAGATAAATAAACGGCCCGCAAGATCATTGCAGGCCGTTTACGATTAAAGGTATTTAACGAAGCCGTTAAAAGAATTTGCTTCGGTTATCTTTTATGGTTGCTTTTTTGCGGAGTCCCTCAAACCAGCTTGTGGCAGCCTGGTTACGAAGAGCTGCCGCCTGTTGTGTTTTGAACTGGGCTGCTTCTGCTTCTGTATCGGGCGCCTTGCTTGCAATTCCGTTTACTTTAAAAACATAAACCATTGTTTTCCCGGCAAGCGGGGCGGCTACTTTGTTCAGGTTCTCTTTATTGAATATGGCGCCAATCAGTTTGGGTTCTGTTCCAATACCATTGATGATTGGGCTGGTAAAAGTCAATGAAGAATCGAGCCCGGCGGGTAGAACTTCTTTGCCGTATGTGGTGGCGGCCTTTTCAAGGGTTGGGTTAGCGCCAAGGTTCTTTATTATCTGCTCTGCTTTTTTCTGGTCTCTTATTACACCCTCTACCATTGGTTTGGCTGTTTCCACATCCTGTGTTCCTTCCGGGAAAATTTTATCAACTACGGCCACCACAAACATATCGCCTATATTGTAAGGATCGCTTATGTCGCCCTTTTTGGCTTCAAATACCCAACGGATCAATTGGCGGGCATCCCGTAGTTCTCCTGCATTGGCATCGTTTTCTTTTATCAATGCGGCTGAAGATATCTTTCTCAGTCCGTTCTTCTGAATGTATGCATCAAAGTTTTTAGGGTCTTTTTGCGCAGCAAGTTTGGTTGCCTCCAGGCTGGCTTTTTCGATGGTTGCTTCGCTGGCTAATATCTCTTTTGCTAAAAACGCAATTTTATAGGCCGGGCCTGATCCTTTTTGGCCCATTACTTCCACAATATGGTAACCAAACTGTGTTTTCACTACTTCCCTTGAACCAACCGGTTTTTCAAAACAGAATTTATTAAATTCCGGAACCATTTGCCCGTAATAGATACTTGGATATATTCCGCCTTCGTCTTTATTGCCGTCGGATGAAAACTGTTTTGCCATTGCCGCAAAATCGGCCCCGGCGTTGATGGCAGCAAGAACACTATCTGCCCGTTTGTGTGCTACGCTGTCATCTATTATTGGTTCGCCTGTTTGTGGGTTTACAGTACCTATTAAAATATGTCTTGCTTTCACGCTGTCGGGAAGGCTGCGGGCTCCCATATATTTCGCAAGAACGTAACCGTTCCTGTCTATATAAGGACCATAAACCGAACCCGGCGCAATCTTTACGATGGAATCAACCGCTATGCTGCTGATCTTTGACTTAGGAACATAGTTGGTATCAAAGTCAATGGTGGATGCGTTCCTTGCCAGGAAGTTCTTTACATTGGTCTCGGTTACAAATGCATCTTTCAAAGACTCAAGGGTGGTTCTGATTCTTGCACTGTCTGCTCCGTCGGGCAGCTGGCTGAACGTTACGTATGATATGGTTCTTCCGGCCTCTTGTTTAAACAGGTCTTTGTGCGACTGGATGTATTTTTCGATCTCAGCATCAGAAACCTTTATCGTACTGTCGCTGATTACACTATATGGTATACCCACGTAAGAAATGCTGGCAAAATTCTTTTTATCGGCCATATCTTTTTCTTCCATCCAGGCGGGGTAATATGCGCTGGCATTCAGCATGGCGAAATATTTTCCGGAAATACTGCTTATTTTTTGCGGGCTTATGAGTTGGGCGTTAATAATATCCAATTGTTCGTCTTTTGCCTTTTTGATATTACTGATCGCCTGGTTCACCTTGGCAATATCCAGTTTGCCCGTTTGCGGATCAACCATATCTTTTTCCTGCATAAGCGGGTTAGATTGATCGCTGGTTTTTAATATGCTTTCCAGTTCTTTTGATGTAAAATCAATACCCAGCTTATCGGCCTCGGCATAAAATACCTTTTCGGCAGTAATGGTGTTCCAAACCTGTTCCCTGATCTGGGCCAGGCGTGCAGGGTCTGGCTTTTTACCCGACTGCTGTTCTTCCTGAAGTTCCAGGAAATCGGCCTTCTTCTTAAACTCATCATATCCAATGGAAGTGCCGTTAACCTTGCCGATATTTTCCGACCTTGAGCTAAAGATCTGGTTACCCTGCTGCTTGGCGTCCATTAATATAAAACCAATAAGGCTTAAAGCTATTACTGCTATCACAATAGCTGCCCCTTTATCACGAATTCCCTGAATGATTTGCATGTTTATATGAAATTAAAATGGAGGGCAAAAATAGGGTAAAAAAGCATACAAACAGGCATTTATATACCAAAAAGGCCTTTATATACTGCAGTTTACAATGATTAGATAAATTTATTATTTATTATTATTCCTATTTTATAACGGGTCTTTTCATGTATCTGGCAGATATTAACAAGCTGATGTTAATATACTCGTTTTTATGTTGAAAAGACGGGTTTTAATATTCTGATAGTATTAGTAAAAAGAGGAAAGATTGGTATTGGTTCACCGGACTTTTATTTTGTGGGTGATAACCTCCCTTTTATACCTTACTTATCAACCTTAAAAATCAGTGTGGATATTCTTTAAATTTCCACCGGGTAAATTATTAACAGTTGTATACAAGTTGATAAAATAAAGCAAGTTCACTGCCGGGTGGGGTGTTACAGGGTAAACTATTGATAATTATAAATGTTAATTACCTGTTGATGATAGTTAGTAAGTTAAACAATTTAATTTTGCAAAAGGGTTAGCGTGTAATATTTCCACAAATACACATCCCTAGTAGTAGTAGATAATTATATAAATAATAAGTATTAATACATATTATGACAGATATCAACACAGCAAAATCAAGAATCAATGAAACAGGTTTCCTGGATTTAGAGGTTGACCCGACGATTGATCTGTTTGCAGAAATTGAAAAACTAAAAAAAGAAAAGAATGCCGTTATTCTTGCACATTATTATCAGGAACCGGATATACAGGATGTGGCGGATTATATCGGAGACAGTCTTGGGCTGGCGCAGTATGCAGAAAAAACGAATGCAGATATTATTGTTTTTGCCGGCGTTCACTTTATGGCAGAAACTGCAAAGATCCTAAATCCTGGAAAGAAAGTGTTATTACCCGACCTTAAGGCGGGATGCTCCTTAAGCGATTCCGCTCCTCCGCCGTTGTTTAAGGTATTTAAAGAAAAGCACCCAGATCATAAAGTAATAAGCTATATTAACTGCTCGGCCGGCATTAAGGCATTAAGCGATATTATCTGTACTTCCTCTAATGCGCAGAAAATTGTAGAAAGTTTACCGATAAGTCAGCCCGTCATTTTTGCTCCCGATAAGAATCTGGGGGCCTATATAAATAAAAGGACGGGGCGTAATATGTTATTGTGGAATGGAGCATGTATGGTTCATGAGATATTTAGCCTGGAAAAGATTGTAAAACTAAAGCACCGGCATCCTAAAGCAAAATTCATAGCCCATCCCGAATGCGAAGATGCTGTATTAGCAGAAGCTGATTTTATAGGAAGTACAACCGGATTGCTTAATTTCACAAAATCGGATACGGCTACCGAATTTATTGTGGCTACCGAAACCGGAATCCTTCACCAAATGCAAAAGAACAGCCCGGAGAAAACATTTATTCCGGCACCACCAAATAATAGCTGCGCCTGTAATGATTGCCCGCACATGAAACTTAATACACTGGAAAAATTATATTTATGTTTAAAATACGAACAACCTGAAATTGTTATGGATGAGGAGTTGAGGCTGGCAGCAAAAAAACCAATTGATTTAATGTTAAAAATAAGCGCACAATATGGGCTTTAAATGCGTGAGTAAAAAAATAAACACGATAATCTGGGTATTACTTTCTTTTTTCACCATAGTGGGATGTTCAGAAAATAATAAACCAGCAGAGGATACTTTTTATATTGAGTTGATAAATTTCAACGATAGTCTGCGAAATTATATTTCTGAAAATACATTTGGAAAAGCAGCGTTTTATAAAAATAACGAACTGACGGTATTGTCTCAGAACTTTATTACAGAAAAATATCCGGGAATGCATTACCTGGAAGCGATTCCATCAGATGACAGGAATATTAAGACAAGAGAAAATAAAATCAGGGTTGAATTTGTGGGAAATTACTCGGTAGACAGTATCAAATACTCCTTACAGAAATATAAGTTTAAGGATAATCAATGGACAAAGATATCAGATCTTGGGGTACTTAAAGCTGTAACAACACAAAAAAAAGCAAAGATGTTTTCTGTAAACGAATTTGGAAAACAAATAGTGCTTACTGTAGCAGAATATACATTCCATTGATAAATCAGCCTGATCAATAAAGATTAACTGATTATAGAAACAAACATGAAATAAAAATTAGCCTATCTTAGGGGACACTTAACTCTCCGCATTACTATTGAATAAATTGATCAGGCATATACCTTTTTTAAAGGCTGTATTACTACATAGCCTTACTGCTTTTGGCGGACCGCAGGGACACACCGGAATGGTTTTAAAAACTTTTGTTGAAAGACGGAGGGATCTGACACGAGACGAACTGATGGAGTATATCGGGTTTTGCCAGTTATTACCTGGTGCATCATCTACTCAAACACTGACATTAATCGGTTATAAGAGAGGGGGAGTCCGGCTTGCAGTAATCACACTGATTATATGGATATTTCCTGCCTGTTTTTTAATGGGTGGGTTGTCCTTTATTGTTGGAAATATCGAAAAGAGCGGAATCCAGACGAATATATTCCGTTTTATTCAGCCAATGGCAATAGGTTTTTTAGCGTATGCAGCAGTTCGTGCGTACCAGATAAGTATTAAAAATACTATTACAAAAGTGATAATGGTTATTTCTGCAGCAGTCACTTTTTTTCTTTTTAAAGCACCCTGGATAATTCCTGCTTTGATTGTATGCGGCGGGATCGCCACAAATTTCAGCAGTAAGAGAATTCCTGAAAAGGAAATAGTAAAACCAAAGCATATCCGTTGGACTAACATCTGGTTGTTTGTGATGATTTTTATCGTGGCGGGCATTTTAAGTGAAACAGCGAGAAAACAGAAGTGGGAGAATCGGAAACAGTATAACCTTTTTGAGAATTTCTACCGATTCGGAAGCTTTGTTTTTGGCGGCGGGGATGTTCTGATTCCATTAATGCTAGATCAGTATGTGGCCAGGCCAACATCAGAGGCGGTAATAAAAAGAAACCCAGACCTGGTGAGGATCGATCAATCTGAATTATTGACCGGAGCAGGCATAGTGAGGGCTATTCCGGGGCCAGTTTTCTCAATTGCTTCTTTTGTCGGCGGTGTTGCTTTAAAAAAAGAAGGAGCGAAAATTCAGTTAATTGGGTGTCTTATCGGGTCTGTGGCAATTTTTCTTCCCAGCGCCTTACTGGTACTATTTTTCTTCCCGGTATGGCAAACATTAAAAAAGTATGTGGTAGTTTACCGGTCTTTGGAAGGAATAAATGCATCGGTGGTGGGTATTATGATTGCCGCAACATTATTTTTATTGAAAAACACGTCGGTGTTCAGCATTAATAGCGATAGCCTGATTAGCCTGGCCGTCATTGCCGGAACATTTTTTGTTCTGCAAAGTTCAAAAATTCCGGCGCCCTTTATTGTTTTATTCTGCCTGCTGTTAGGATGGATTCTTTAATTCGGTCTTATAATAGCCGGCCAGCTCAATTTCTTCCTTTACAATGTCTGGTACCAGGAATCGGATAGACTTTTTGCTTCTGATTAAATTGCGAATATGCGTTGAAGAAATTTCAAGAAGAGGGGCATTCAGGATCTTGATTTTTGCTCCGAAAGTGTGTATGATCTCAAAGCCGGGTCTCACATAAATATAGATTGAATGATTTTTTATAATACTCTCATAATTCTTCCACTTATCAATATTCTGAAATCCATCACTCCCCATAAGTATGCAGAATTCATGGTCGGGAAATTTTTCCGATAAGTAGGCAAGGGTGTCACAGGTATATGAAGGTTTGGGCAATGAAAATTCTACACTACTTGCTCTTAACTTATTTTCGCCATCAATTGCTGATTTAATTAAATGAAGGCGGTGATATTCATTAAGCAGCGAAACGGATTGTTTGAATGGATTTTGCGGCGATACAATAAACCAAACCTGGTTAAGATCGGTTTCATGTGCAGCATAATTGGCTATTATCAAATGGCCAATATGAACAGGGTTAAAGGAGCCAAAATACAGCCCTACTTTCATTAATTATTTGATAATCAATAGTTTATAAAATAATATTGGGTATTGTTTTTTCCTCTACCCAAATCTTCTCAGCCTCATCTAACCTTAGGCTTAATCTGTAGCCAGCCACCGAAATAGATATTGGATCTCCTAATGGGGCAATTTGATCAACATTAATTGCTTCCCCAGGAATACAGCCCATTTCCATAAGTTTTAAAAATATCTCATCATTTTCAAACTCACAGATTGTTACTGTTTTACCTATAGTTATTTCCGACAACCTTTTTCTCATCTGATAAACAGAGATTAGCCTCCGAGTGGTTACAAAGTTATTGAATCAATATTGTTATATAATTTCGACTTTAGAAATATGCCAATGCAAAAGGTTCACTTTTACTTTCACGACAGAAAATATAATATCCGGGATAGGGGTGGAATAAAGCGAACTGTTGAACACATATTCTACTATGAAAAAAGAGAACTAAAAAGGCTGAACTATATCTTTTGTTCTGATAAGTACCTTTTGGAAATAAACAGGTCTTTCTTAAAGCACGATTTCTTTACTGATATTATAACATTTGACCTTTCCTCTACAAAAAAGAATGTGGAAGGAGAGGTCTATATAAGCCTGGACAGGGTAATTGACAATGCTGAGAACCTTAAGGTTTCCGTCAAAGAAGAGCTTTGTCGTGTAATTTTTCATGGAGCGCTTCATCTTTGTGGATATAAAGACAAACGAAGGAATGAGGCGGCAACCATGAGAGAAAAGGAAGATGAATACCTTCGGTACTATCTGAAATGATATAGTGCCGTTTCACGTGAAACAAAAAACACGAGTATGGCCAAAATGGAAGCGTTAACTTTGCGCCCATGTTTCCCCAATACGATATTATAGTTGTTGGAGCCGGCCACGCAGGTTGCGAAGCGGCAGCGTCTGCTGCGAACCTGGGAAGCCGCGTTCTATTAGTGACAATGAATCTCCAAACTATTGCCCAAATGAGTTGCAATCCGGCAATGGGGGGAATTGCCAAGGGCCAGATTGTTAGGGAAATAGATGCCTTGGGGGGTTATAGTGGAATTGTTAGCGACAAAAGCATGATTCAATTCAGAATGCTAAACAGGTCAAAGGGTCCAGCTATGTGGAGTCCAAGAGTTCAGAGCGACAGGGCGTTATTTGCCAGCACCTGGAGAGAAATGCTTGAAGAAACACAAAACGTTGATTTCTATCAGGATACGGTCAAAGGAATATTGGTAAAGGATGGAATTGTATATGGGGTTAAAACTGGTCTTGGGCATGAAATTAAAGCAAGTGCGGTGGTGTTAACCAATGGAACCTTCCTGAATGGGATTATTCATATTGGCGAAAAGAATTTTGGAGGTGGAAGAATTGCAGAAAAGAACTCAGAAGGAATTACAGAACAACTTGTTTCCCTTGGATTTGAAACAGATAGACTAAAAACAGGAACCCCACCAAGAATTGACGGAAGGAGCCTGGACTATTCAAAGATGGAGGAACAGAAAGGGGATGAGGAGATAACCGGGTTTAGCTATTTAAATAGCGACCGTATTAACCCCAACCAACAGAAAAGCTGCTGGATAACTTATACTAATGAGAATGTTCATGAATTATTGAAGACCGGTTTTGATCAAAGCCCTATGTACCAAGGCAGAATTCAGGGAACCGGGCCAAGATACTGCCCGAGTATTGAAGACAAAATAAGCCGGTTTGCACAAAGAGACAGGCACCAGCTTTTTGTAGAGCCAGAAGGGAGAAATACTATTGAGATATATGTAAATGGATTCTCAACATCACTACCAGAAAACATTCAGTATCAAGCACTTAGATTGGTTCCGGGCTTTGAGAACTGCAAATTGTTCAGGCCCGGGTATGCGATTGAATATGATTTCTTTCCCCCGACACAGTTGAAATTCAGTTTAGAAACAAAACTAATTGATAACCTGTTCTTTGCAGGGCAAATAAATGGAACAACTGGTTACGAAGAAGCCGCTTGCCAGGGGCTGATGGCCGGTATAAATGCCCACCAAAAGGTTAAACAACTAGAACCATTTATTTTAAAGAGAAGTGAAGCCTATGTAGGAGTTTTAATAGATGATCTGATAAATAAAGGAACCGACGAACCCTATCGGATGTTTACCAGCAGGGCCGAATTCAGAACCCTGCTCAGGCAAGACAACGCAGATCTGAGACTAACGGAAAAAAGCTACCGGCTGGGACTTGCAAGTCAGGAAAGAATGGACAGGGTGAAAACAAAATCTGGGGATATAGAAAAAGTGAAAGAGATACTTGCTCAATTAAGCCTGGAACCTGAAGAAACAAATGATTTTTTAAGAAGCGCTGACTCATCAATAATAGCAGCAAAGCAAAAGGCCGCACAGATATTACTCAGGCCAATGATTGAGCTAAAAGAAATGATGAACCATATCCCAAAACTAAAAGCAGCACTGGAAAAATATAATGCAGAAACACTTGAACAGGCAGAGATACAGATCAAGTACGATACGTATATTGAGAAGGAAAAAGAACTGGTTGATAAAATGAGTCAACTGGAAGACCTGGTCATTCCGGAAAATTTTAATTACGAAAAGCTGAATTCATTAAGTACCGAAGCCCGCCAGAAATTTATTAAAATAAAACCCAGAACCCTGGGACAGGCATCAAGGATATCGGGAGTAAACCCAAGCGATGTTCAGATACTGATGGTTTTTATGGGCAGATAAAACAAATAAATCATGAAGTTGAATTTCTCCAGCAGCACCCCCAAAGAACTGATCTTTGAAAACATAGGCGAATACCTGCACCTTCAGAATCTTAAGATAAACAAAGAAGATAATACCCGGCCCTGGGGCGGTTTTTTTGTTATCGAAGAAAGCGAAGCAGAAAAATTCATTAAACTTTATTTTCCGAAACTCAGCAAAGAAGCGTTGAGTATATCCGGAAAACTCAGCCCAAAAATCCTGGTGGTTGCTCCGGAAAAAAGGTTGAGTTGGCAATATCATCATCGCCGGGCAGAGATTTGGAGGCTGATCGGCGGCACGGCAGGTGTTATAACGAGCGATACCGATCAGGAAAAAGAAACAAAGTATTTACAGATAGGAGATATCGTTCAGCTTGAGCAAGGAGAACGCCACCGGTTGATAGGGCTTGAAAACTGGGGCATCGTTGCAGAAATATGGAGACACACAGATCCGGAGAATCCGAGCAACGAAGATGATATTGTAAGGCTGCAAGATGATTTTGGCAGATAGACTATTCCCGGGCAGCTTTTCCAGACGCAAGCACCATCCGGAGCTCACCATAACCGATACCCTGAGGTAAATGCTCAATTAAAGTTTTGTGGCTTGCTGTACCAAATTTGGTAACAGCCATATTAATCAAATCCTGCTTTTCCTTATTTACAAGATCATTGATATCAAGCTCTCCCAAACCAATAAAATAAGCAAGGTGACCCGCAATGGTGCTAACAGATAAATTTCTTTCTTTTGAAATTTCGGTAATATCTTTTCCTTCCTTATATAAATTAAAAGAAACTGTTTTTGTATCTGGCTTCGCTTCTTTTGGCTTTAGTTTTCTTTCTTTTCGTGGACTAACCGGTTTCGCCGAAATATTACTTTCCAGGCCATGTCTTTCACAAAAATCACTTACCATTTCCAGGAGATCATCACCATACTTTTCTGCCTTTGCTTTTCCAAAACCCGGCATCAGCATTAAATCCCTTTTAGACAAAGGAAGATAAGTGCTGATCTCTTCCAGCGAAGCCTGGTTTGCCACCAAATAGACCGGGAGGCCGGTTTCAGAACAAACCATATTTCGCCAGCGCTTTAGTGTTGCAAGAAGCTCTGCATTTGGTGAATCATCATTCCCTGCACCTGTTTCACTGGCATAGCACGAAAGATTGAGCCGCGGGATCGACAACTTTAATTTATGCTGTAAATAAGCAGTAACAGAAAAGGGTTCCTTGCAATACTGCATAAAGAAGTTACAGACATAAATGAGAGTCGCCAATTCGTTCAGCTTTTCATTGATGAGAACGGAGGTTTCTTTGTGTTCAGCAATTAAAGGGTGTTTTTTTAATTCTTTTATGTAATTATCAAGCCGTGGAATAAAATGATTGGCGGCATCAGAGATGCGCTTTTGAAGAACGGCATTGGATTCGATCACATCCGATCCATTGATCAGTGACGCAACCTGACCAATAAACTTTATACCAACAGCCCCGTCTTCAAAAAGCGCCTTTTTAAAATTCTCTGCCCAGGAAAAGGCATTTTTATTTAACCTGTCTTGTTGTTGTTTAACCAGGAATGCAAGTTGTTCTACCGCCGCACCCATCTCTTTAAATGAAAAGAGCTCTTCCAGCAATTGCTGAGTGAAAATCTTTCTTGCCAGGAGAAACCGTTCCGGTAACGAACCCTTATGTAAAAGAGATTGCTGGGCCCTGCTTACATTAACATTACTACTGATGGCCGAAGGGGGGATCCTGCTCAATAAAACTACCCCATCCAGGCTGGTACACCGGCTTAACGCTACATATACCTGCCCGCTGCTGAAGGCTGCTGCCGCATCGATCATCACCCGTTCAAAGGTTAAACCCTGGCTTTTGTGAATGGTGATGGCCCAGGCAAGCCGCAGGGGATACTGTGTAAAAGAACCCAGGGTTTCTTGTTCTAATTTTCCATCCGCCCGGTTAAGTGTGTACCGGCTGTTGTCCCAGGATTCGGGTTGCACATCAATATCTGTATCGTCACAGGTTACAACGATCTTATCTTTTTCAAGCGATTTCACTACTCCTATCTTCCCATTAAAATACCTTTTTTGAACTACATCATTTTTCAGGAACATCACCTGGGCGCCCGCTTTCAATACCAGTGCATGCTCAACCGGGTACATCGATTCGGGAAAATCGCCTTCAACCACAGCAGTAAAGGTAAACGAGGCCCTATCTATCTTATATAAATGCTGTTGGTTTATCAGGTCTGCCTGGTTGTTGTGTGAAGTAAGCGTAATGTATTTTTCATCCGCCCCGGGGCGAAAAGACGGATCGTATCGGGAATGAAGCAGTTCGAAGTCCTCTGCATTCATTTGGTTATTTCTCACCTTGTTCAGCAAACCAACAAAACCTTCCTCTTTTTGGCGATAGATCTTATTCAGTTCGATCAATAAAGGAGAAAGCTCTTTTACAGCCATGCTGTCGAAAAAGAAAGGAGAAGCATAGTATTCGCTGAGGATATTCCATTCCTGGTTTTGTGCAACCGGGGGTAGTTGAAAAAGGTCTCCAATGCATAATAACTGTACTCCGCCAAAAGGCAAATGATAATTACGCCGCACATTTTTTAAAACCGTATCAATGGCATCCATCACATCACAGCGAACCATACTTATTTCATCGATTACCAGTAATTCCATTTTGCGTAGCAGCTGTTGCCGCTGCTTGTTGAACCGGCCCTTTGCAAGCAAGCCATCTTTGTGATTCTTTGTAGGCAAAAACGGATGAAAGGGCAATTGAAATAAGCTATGAAGCGTAACGCCGCCGGCGTTTATGGCGGCTACCCCTGTCGGGGCCGCAACAATAATATTCTTCGTAGAGTTCTCTTTAAGGTATTTTAAGAATGTTGTTTTGCCGGTACCAGCCTTACCGGTAAGAAAAATGTTTTCGCTGGTTTCGGTAACAAACCGGTAGGCCAGGTCAAACAACTCGTTGTGTTCGATCGCTTGCATTTTAATAAAGATAAGGCCATAATAAGAAACGGGGGGTGTATAATTGGCATGCAATCACAAAACAATACCGTTTTTTTTCTCTTCAAAAACTGTTTTTTACTTCATGGCCACAAGGAATTTCTTTTATAGCATTGTTACTGGATAAGTAAATAAAAAAGATAGAAAGGCCTTCTCAATAAACCAGGAGGCCCCTCTATCTTACAAAGGAAATTATGCAGTAGCCTTACTGCCAAGCATCAGTAATTCATTGATCTCTACTTCGGAGATGAATTTCTTAACGCCCTCTTTATCCGTATAACTACGGCTGATGAGCTTGCCTTCAATGGCTACTTCGCTTCCTTTGTTCAAATACTTTTCAACAATGTCGGCAATTTTGCCCCAGGCGACCAGGTTGTGCCAGGTGGTTTCTTTAACCTTTTCACCTTTGGCATTCCGGTAGATCTCGTTGGTGGCAATACTAAAACGAGCCAGTTTTTTTCCGCTTTGCGTGTTTTTAATTTCTGGTGCGTTGCCCAGGTTACCGATGAGTTGAACCCTGTTCTTTAATGTGTACATGTTTTACAATTTGTGCCCGGCTTTAAGCAGGACGATTATTAATTTATTTCAACCAACCGGAACCAATGCCGGTTGACAGAACAAAAATGCGACGCCGAAACACTCATAGCCGGAATTTATCCTTTTACTTACCTGTATAAGTGTTTGTAAACGGATATAAATGAAACAAGAACCAGTTCAGTAATAAACCACGATACGATTATGCTAACAGAGAAAGAAATGAAAACCTGTGTACTATGCGGAAAAACACTAAAGGGCCGCAGCGATAAAAAATTTTGCGATGATTATTGCAGGGCAGCGCATAACAATGAACTTAAAGGCGCCGTCAATAATCATATCCGGAATGTGAACAATGCCCTGGGTAAGAACCGCCGCATTTTGGAAAGCCTGCTTCCCGAA